>ERZ791740.299-NODE-299-length-46365-cov-5.934507_pt1 | contig 46365 bp, 56 predicted proteins | sample MGYA00510041_ERZ791740 | MGnify/ENA primary metagenome ERZ791740 (study PRJEB30046, sample SAMN00791959) | human gut metagenome | study: EMG produced TPA metagenomics assembly of the A metagenome-wide association study of gut microbiota in type 2...
GCACCTTGCAGGTTGCCAAGGGCCTGCCGCAGGGACGTGCTGGAAAGCAGGGCAGCGCCCATGTAGTTGGTCATCTTGCGCAGCCCCGCACTGACGAGATTGAATATCAGGGCGCCCGATACGAGGCTCATCAGGCGGTTGCGGAATCGGGCGAGGACCTTCGTGCTCCGTGTCAGCCGGTTACGCACGCTCTGCACGGCGCGCTGAATTGCACCGAAAGCTTTCGTACCAAGGCTGCCAACCGAGCGAAGAGCATTGCTGAGCATGCCCGAGAGCGTGCTACCCAGTTTTTTCGCGCTTCTCTGTGCGCCGCCGACCTCTTTATCGAGTGACCCCGCGCCGGGATTTTTTGCAGGCGTACTCTGTGAGCCCGATGCGGGGCGCTGCGAGCTGTCTTTGTCTTGCGCTGCGAGCGCTTTCTTGGTTTCAGCTACAATGCGTTCTGCGTGCTGTGTGGCTGTCTCCTCGGTGTCTCCGTAGAGCTTGCGCTGGCGCTCCTCGATCTTAGCAAAGGATGATTCGATGGCGGCTGCCTGCTTATTGAAGTAGGCTTGCATCTCGTCGTCCCCGGAAATGTGCTGGATCAGGTCTTTCTGGCGTTTCACCGCCTGATTTTCTTGCTCCAGCTGCGCTGTTAAGGCATCATGTTGCTGTTGCAACGCCTGGACAGCGCCGTCCTGTGCTTGATAAGCGGTGGCAGTTTCATCCAGAATGGATTCTTGTTTGCTTAACGAGGCGAGGAGTTCACTTTGCTGTTTCATCAGCTTCGTCTCACCCTGCATACGAGCTTTCAAGACTTTCTGTACCCCTGCATCGTTCATACTGGGGTAATCACTTTTGATGCTTTGCAGGTGTGCCTGTTCAGCGGCATCAATCTGACGATTTACCTTGTCAAGCTCAGCTGCGGTCTCTGCGGCTTTCTGCCGAACGCCCTCCAGCTGTTCTTGGAGCTTACTGCGTCCGCTCTGGGCGGTGGCTATCTGCTTACCCAGGTCTTTGATTTGAGATGCTGTGCTCTTTACGCTGGCTTCCAGCGATTTAAGGTCGGCCTCGGCCCCCTTTTTATTGATTCGAGCGTCGATGACGATCTTATTCTCGGCCACGGCTTCACCCCCCTAAGAGTGCGAGCAATCTTTGTTTCTCGGCTTTGTCCTCTGCGCTTTCTGGCGTTCGGAGTTTTATCAATTTTTCGTTTTCTCTGGCAAATTCCAACTCGGATTTCTCCAGCTTTTTTCCCTTTGCGCGCTTGTTCCGAATGTTCACCACTTGGGCAAATAGTCCATCCCCAATGCCCTGAAAAGCGCCTAAAAATTCCCACCAGTGCAGATACTCGCACCTCCGGCAGCTGTACCCGAGCACCTTATCCACGGCTGGCGCGATCAGCCCTGCATCCTGTTCCCAGTCCACCAAGCGAGGGGCATGCTTTGCGGAGGATTCTTCCCGGCCCGCGTTGATAAAAGCAAACGCCGCCCGGAGCGCCGCATTGGCGTCGGGCAGCGCTTGCCAGTCTGGGTACATGATTTCGAGGCAGGCGAGGTACTGCTCCTGCTGGGATAGTTCGGGGTCTGCCAGTGCGGCCAGGGCGTCGAGCACCGCCCGGAAATCAGAGCGGATTGCGAACGTCTGCCCAGCCACGTCTACGGTGGTGGGAAGCTCCCACGCGCTCACGCTTTCTGACCAGGGGCGAGACCCTTGGTTTTATCAGCGTAGACGGCGGTGCGCGTCTGCACGCGTTTCTGGCTGGCCTTGATGGCATCTTCTACTGCGTCCTGGATAAGGGGGACAATTGCCTGTAGGACTTTTTCGAAGACCATTGTGCCATCAGGCAGCAGGGCCAGCGCCGAGATGCCTTTGAAGAATACGTCAGAAGCTTTGCTGCCGAAGATGTAGTCCACCTGCGCCTTGATGGCCTGGTCGGCGTCCACAACGTCGGAGATCTGCGCGTCGTCAGTCAGGCCATCGGCCAATTTCTGGATTGCGTTGCCCGCCTCTTCCAGTCGTGCCACGATACCTACATCGGCGGGATTGATATAAATCGTCCCCAACGGTGTACCGTCTGCATCAGTCACCTCGTAGCTCTTCAAGCCTCTGTCAATTTTCAGTTCCATGCTGCGCCTCCTTTGGACTTATCACTCCGCGGGAGTGAAAGCCTTGGTCGAAGTGTTGAACGTACCCTTGGTTTTTACGCCGGTATAATGCACATTAAAGGGGATCTGGTAGCCAGTGGTATCGCCGCCATAGCTGGATACCTCGACGTAGCATTCCTCACGTACAGCAGGGAAGGTACCGGACGTCCCACTTTCCCAGAGCTTGACCTCCACGATGTCGGTTTTCAGGTCATCCAGCACCAGGTCGCCGTCGATGATGGCCTGCAGCTTTTCAAACAGGGGATCGCCCTTTTCGGCGTAGTAGGGGCTTACCTCGCCCTGTTTCTGGTAGCTGTCAATGGTGATAGAGGTCTGACCCAGGATGTTGTTCTTCTTCTCCACGTTGGCAGAGAGCTCAGGACTGTACTCCTCAAGGTCCGCGCCCAGGCGAACGTAGCTGGCCTCGCCCTCGCTGTCCTTAGCAAAGTGGGCGTTCAGGTAGTGGGCCATGTATTTGCGTTCCAGTTTCATGCTTCCAACTCCTTCGTATGGATCGTGATTTGGATCTGGTATCGTGCTGCGTTGGCATCAGCACTAGTTAAAATACCAGCGTTGCTGGCTTCGATTTTTTCCACTTCATAACCAGCAATCTGTGGATAATTGTGCGCACGCTCTGCACCCCGGAGCCAGTTGGCCAGGTTAGCGAAAAAATCCGCCGCAGCAATGTTGCCCTTAAGGGTGGCACCATAGGGGAGCTGCGCCACAAATGTGAGCTTGTAGGTGACGTGGTCAATGCCCAGAATATCCTCCCGGTGGGTTTCACCCGCCGTGCAAAGGGTGTATTCCGTGGCCTGGCTGCCCAGGTAGTTGGCATTGAACCGGTCGGTCTTATCAATCAGCGGGCACTGTGCCCGCAGCCACGCTCTGGTGGCATCAAGTGCGTTCATTCTGCGTGTCCTCCCGCGATCTGTGCGGCACCCCGGATGATTTCGTCCCCGTGGTCAGCCCAGCTGCGCTGCGCCCAGTAAGCCCCGCGCATAGGGGCACCGTTGAAGTTCCATTCCGGGTGGGACCAGATGGGCCGAATGTATGGCGTTGCATACACAATCTTGCCGGAACCGATAACGCTGTTTGTGATGGCGCTGTCCTTTGCGGCACCGGTGCGGAATGGTACATAGGGGTCCGTCACCCGGATGAAAGAGGAGTCTACAAACTTTTGTGCCGGGCTCATTGGCCCCAGCCGGCGCTGAATTTCCAGATCCAGCCCGGAGAGATCGATCTCGACGTCAAAATCAACGTGCATCAGTGCGCCTCTACATACCAGTGCGGATTGCGCCTCTGGCCGCGGTTGTCGTGGACAGCCAGCACGGTCAGCTGGGTGCCCGCGTAGGTGATGTGGTCGCCAGGGCGCAGCGTCCACGCTGGGGCGGCAGGCACGCTTTCCTGGGTGCTCCACTGTGCAGGGGTGATGAACGTGTCGTCAACGACAACGCCCGATTCTGGGGCCTCTGGGCGGGCCGACGTGCTGTGCCTGCAAAAGATGCGAATCTGCATCACCGAGGCGGCGCTCAGACCATCCGCATTTGCCGCTGCAATAGTCTTGGCATGTACGCTTACCCCCGATAACAGGGTAGTGACCTCTGTCTCCTCGTCCGTTTCGTTATTGCAAAACAAGCAGGACAAAAGCACAGACTTATCTGCAAGCAAGGGCATGTGTGTACCTCCAAAAGTCAGCGTCTCGCGCGGGGATGGTAGACTGCACCGGCAAGGAGCATCCAGTTGGCGCCCGGAGCACCGAGAGTCTGCCGGATAATCTGCGCGCATCGGGTAACGTATTCCTTGCGGGTGTCCGAAGCGGCGGCGTAGCTTTCACTGTAGCCATCATTGCTGGAGCTGGTAACGGCCCCACTGCCGGAGCTTTCTTCTACCTGCGCCTGCTTGGTGGCCTCGCTGATCAGCAGTGCTTCGCAGTCCAGCAGGTACTTGATGCTTACAGGGTCTGCTGCAATGGAGGCCCGCCAGTGCGTGGCTTCCATGATCTGCAGCGTGGCTTGCGCTGCAAAGCGGGGGAATTCCGCCTCCGCAATGTCTGCGTATCCATACGCCAGGTAATCCGTGTAGGTCAGCCAGCTGTCAGCCATAGCGGTTCTCCCTTAACTGCCGAGCTTGTCGGCGCGGATTTCGATCTTGCCGATACGGACGTTCTGGTGCTCAAAGCGCAGAGCCCAGTTGGCCTTGTTGGTGAGCTCTGCATCGGTCGGGGTCTCGCCTTTGATGTTGTCAGCCAGGAAGGAGACACCGTTGGGGTGCAGGATCCAGCTGCGGGTGTTGTACAGGATGTCGGTGCCACCGCCCAGCTCGGGGTTGTAATCGGTGTAGTCGGGGGTGGTCACGCTCGGGGTGGCCTCCAGGAAGCAGCCCTGACCGAACAGGTAGCAGTCGTAGATGGTAACTTTCTTTTTAGGCTCGGAGGAGCCCTCTTCGACAACGTGGCTAGTGCCGCGATCGTTTACGATGACGATCAGGCCGTTGATGGTGGGCAGCTCGACCTCGCGCTGGAGCACATTGGTGATGGTGTACTTGTTGTAGTCCACCAGACCCAGCTTCTGGTACTCGGCGAAGATCTTGGAGTGCATCACGAACAGGCCGAATTTGCGGGCGAACTCGCCCAGGGCGGCCTGCTGGCCGTCAATGATCAGGCCGGAGGTCACGCCGCCGGTCGCGGTGATGGCATGGCTGGACAGGCCGGACAGGCCCAGGACTGCGTCTGCGGTCTTAACCAGCAGGCCCTGGCGATACATACGCCAATACATGGCCGTGTGGCGGGCAACGGCGGCCATCGGGTTTGCCGCGGTCAGCTCGCGGACCAGCTGGTTGGCCTTCCAGGCCTTCATGCGGTCCATGCGGATGAAGCTCTGCTTGCCGCCCGAAATCTCGACCGGGGTGTTGTTGGTCTTGCCGTCACGCACCAGGGGCGCATCGGTGTCGGGGTCCAGGGGGTTGTAGAAGCGGGTGGTGCCAACGGTGCCGCCGTTGTCGAGCAGGGTGGTCATGTTGGCGTCGGTTGCCAGAATGCCGGAGGCGATGATGCTGTCCGTGAAGACGGGTTCCTGGTCCACAAAGGAACCGTAAACCTCGGGGTCAAAATCAAAGCCACCAAATCTACCAGTAGGCATAGGTTATCCTCCTATCAGAAAATACTGCGTGCGGCTGCCCTGGTCTTGGCACAAAGGTCTGCAAAGAGAGCCGGGTTCTTGGCCTTGAGCTCCATGCGGGCCAGGTAATCCATCATTGCGAAGTCTGCAGCGGTGGGGTCCTGGCCGGGGGCAGTCTTGGATGTGTTGGGCGGGGGAACGATGACCTTGCGGCCACCCTGCCCACCGTCCGGCGGGTTGGTGTCGGAAGTCTGTTTGAACCAGTGCGGCTTGGTCTGAGTCTTCATGCGGTCTACTGCGGCCCGGATGTCGGCATCCAGGTTGGTGCTGCCCCTGAGGGCTTCGTCCTGTTCCAGCAGGCCGACAACATCTGCGGCATCAATCGCGCCAGCATCCTGTGCCGCATTTCTCGCAAACTCACGGAAGCGATACGATGCGGCCTGATCATTCAGCTGCGTCTGGAGCTGCTGCACCTGCTGCAGCGCTGCTGCCAGATCGGTGGGTTTCTGCGTACCAAACGCAGCCAGGCCCTGCTGTGCGAGGGTGAGCTGCTGCTGCAGCTGCTCCTCGCGTGCGTGGGCGGCGGTGCTGTCACGGCCTGCCAGGGCCATTACCGCGTCCACCTGCGCGTCCGTCATACCTTCGATGGCTCTTAAATCCTCGCGTTTCATGGTTCCTCCCTTTGGGCTACGGCCCTTTTCCGTCCTGCCGAGGACTGCCCAATCCGCCCGATTTCGCTCGGCGTCAGCGATCTTGTCTTTATCGTACCACGGATTTTTGGCAAAAACGGGACAGGATTTTTAAAGTTTGTCAACCATGTCAACCAGTCAACCGGTTTTCTATATAACTCTTACGCGCGGGGATATGCACCTATATTCTGTATATTATGTTATTTTATGTTTTTATTATATTTTTGGTTGACATGGTTGACATATATAATATATAAACGATGTATCGTAAAAAATGCGTCAACCAAGCCCTGTCAACCGGCGTTTTTCGTTGGTTGACATGGTTGACAAAAAAGCGCAGAAAAATCCCCCGGGGCTCTCGCCTCCGGGGGTTTGCTTATTTGCTGGGTTTGATGTATGGCTTTCCGTGCTCTTCGAGGTACTGATCCATGGCTTTCTTGAGCACCCCGCTGATGGTGTCTCCGTTCTCCGCGAGCACCTGTTTCGCGTGGGCTGCGTAGTCCTTGGAGACCTTCGCGCATAGCTGGCAGCGGTTTGCTTTTTCCCAGTCGTTTCGCCATTTTCTCTGCTTATCTGTAAGTGGCATTCTGTTCACCTCCTCGTTCTCATTATATCCCTCTTGCCCCTATGGGTCAACCGTACCAAAACCAACAAAAATAGCTTGCACACTTTGTGCAGTTTAGCGGCTTGCAAAATGGGGGAACCAGAGTTAATATACGAGCACACCAAGAAAAACGGACGGAGGTACATCAAAAATGAGTGAAATTTTAAATCAGAAGTTCGGCGTTGAGGTTGAAATGTACAATATCACCCGCGCTCAGGCCGCTGTCGTGGTCAAGAAAACCCTGGAGGCCTGGATGCACGAGGACTACGCTATTGATGGCCCAGGCGTCCACCTGGACGAGCGCAGAATCCACCCGGATGGCTGCTGGCGCACTGCGGAGGTCTGGAAAATCGAGAGCGACTCTTCCATCAAGGCCCGCTACGAATCTGAACGCACCGAGCTGGTCTCCCCGGTGCTGACCTGGGAGCAGATGCCCTTGCTGCAGCAGATCATCCGCAATTTGCGAGCGTTGGGCGCAAAGTCGAATCCTGCGCATGCCTGCGGGGTGCATGTCCATGTGGATGGAGCCGGGCACACAGCGCGGAGCCTGCTGAACCTTACAAACATCATGGCCAGTCATGAACAGCTGCTAATCGGGGCCATCGGTGTGGACTCCGAGCGAATTTCTGCCTGGTGCAGAACTGTGGATGTGAACTTCCTGCGTCAGGTCAAAGCCAAGCAGCCGAAGACCCTGGACGAGATGAAGAATGTCTGGTATCGTTCGCAGTTCTGCGCCGGCTCCGGTCATTATAACCCCAGCCGGTACCATATGCTGAACCTGCACAGCTTCTTTGAGGGCAAGGGCGTAGAGTTCCGGTGCTTCCAGTTCGATAACTTTGACCCCACCCGTCCGGTCGGTCGCCGGGGTGGTCTACATGCGGGGCAGCTGAAGTCCTACGTGCAGCTCTGCCTGGCGATGAACTACCGCGCTCTGCACACTCGCGCTGCGAAATACCAGCCTCTGCAAAGCGAGAACCAGCGCTACACCATGCGCTGCTGGCTGCTGCGTCTCGGCTTCATCGGCGATGAGTTCGCCACTGCCCGTCGGGTCCTGACCTACCGACTCCCCGGCGATACCGCCTGGCGCAATGGCCGCCCTACCCAGGCCGCCGCGGAGGCGGTAGCGTAAACCCACAAAACTGAACAAAAGCAAGGGGTTAAGCTTGTGCAGCTTAGCCCCTTGCAATATGGGTGAACCGGAGTTAATATACAGGTGTTCCAAGAAAAACAAACGGAACGTCCACCGGGAACAGCCGCCCGGGGCTGATGATGACAGGCTGAATGAAAGGATGGTAAAAAATGAATGCACCGTATGCAATGTATGTTGATGGGGTCCTGCTTGGTGGATATTTTACTGTATCGGATTACCGAAAAGCGGCCCGGTATCTTGTCGCAGCCCTCCAGAAGCCTGTGTTCGTGGTGAACGTCCGCAAAGGGCGGCAGATCCGCTTCAACCTGGACGAAACCTTCACCCAGATGTGGCCGGGTGGGGAGACCCTTCCGAATTTAGATTGAGCCGAAACACCCTTTGCGGGGTGTCCATCGGGGACAGCCTCCCGATGCTGATGATGGCAGGCTGAATGAAAGGATGGCAAAGATGAAACTTTTGTATAACACTTCCCGGGATGCCTATGGCATCGAAGATGTTCCCCACACCATGACCGTGGGCGAGCTGGTTGCCCGCCTGCAGGACTATGATCCCGACACCCCGGTGTATCTTGGCTTCGATAACGGCTACACCTACGGCGGCCTGGATGAGCGCGGCTTCGAGGAGCTCTGGGATGATGAGGAGGGCAACGATGCAGACTAATCTTTACCTGGCCTACGGGTCAAACCTCAACCTGGCGCAGATGCGCTACCGCTGCCCGGACGCTCGCGTGGTAGGATATACCTACCTGCCTGACCGTAAGCTGGCGTTTCGTGGTTCCCAGACTGGCAACTACCTGACCCTGGATGAGGCTCCAGGAGCATACCCTGGCGTGCCCTGCGGGGTGTTTGAGATTTCCGAGCGTGATCAGGCCTCGCTGGATCGGTATGAGGGGTATCCTCGTTTCTACCGCCGCGGCATTGTCCCTGTGGAGCACATCTGGGACGTCCGTACTCGGCAGGAATTGCCCTTGACCTGCGGGAAAATAGCCATGGTCTACTTGATGCGGCATGGGCATCCGCTGGGCAAGCCGAGCGGGGCCTACTGGCAGACCTGCCTGCAAGGCTACCGGGATTTCCACTTTGACCCGCGGTTCCTGGATCGCGCCCGGCTGGACAGCAGGCCTGAAACCATGTAAAATGGATGTGGAGGTGTATTGAATGATGGCAGATTTTGACCGAATTAAAGGGGCGTTGTACGGTGTGGCCGTTGGCGATGCTCTTGGCGGTCCGCTAGAGTTCCTGCCTCGCGCAACGGTGCGCAGGCGGTATCCGGAGGGCTTGCGGGAGATGATTGGGGGTGGATGGCTCCACCTCCTGCCCGGTGAGACCACTGACGATACCGCGATGACCCTTTGCGTGGCCGACGGCATCTTGGAAGCTGAAAGCCGAACTGCGCTGCGCCATGCAAGCGATGATGAACTGGCATCTGCTATCGGGAGCAGGTTTATTTTCTGGTTGAATGGAGACCCTCCCGATGTTGGTAATACCTGCCGCGAGGCAATTGCTCGGGCGGAGTACGGTCTGTCCCGGGGTTTGGCTCCTGCAAAGGCCTGGTTCCAGGCAGCGGGCGCTTTAGGCCCTAATCAGGAGGGCAACGGTGCACTGATGCGCTGTGCCTATGCGGGTCTCTGGAACAAAGACCCTAAGTCCGCAAATCTTACCGCGCGGTTGCAGTCTCACCTGACTCACTCAGGTAAACAGAGCGAGACCTGTTGTGGCTGGTACGCGACGGTGCTTTGGAGCTACACCCTTGGGCTAATGGACCCGGATTTGTCCGACTGTCCTGCTGCACCAGAGGCTGTTTCAGATGACTGGTCACCATCTGGCTATGTCATGGACACCCTGCATGCGGTGATCCTAGCTATGCAAGAAGCTTCCTTCGAGACCGTTCTTGTCAAAGCCGTGAACTTTGGCGGCGATGCGGATACCGTTGGAGCTATCGCTGGTGGGCTGGCAGGTGCAAAGTATGGCTTCTCTGCGATCCCGGAGCGCTGGGTGTTTGCGCTCTCTCCCACGCTTCGGTATAAGCTGGATGAGCTCGCCCGATATGCCTACGAAAATCGAAAATAACACAAAGGCCCCAGAGCTTTACTACAAGCTCTGGGGCCTTTGTGCCGTGTCTATTGTCTGGCAGCCCACGCAGCACTACTGGCCTCGCTGCGCCCGAAGCCGGGGACAGTCTCACGCAGCTGTTGCTTGTGTCTGCCTGTCTGTTGCAGGAAGTCTTCCAGCCTGCCCCTGGAGGCGGCCAGGCGGGTCGCTGCCCGGCGCTGTAGGTCAGGTTGGTCAGTTTCCTTGGCCAGCGCATACTCGCGTTTCCAGCGCCTGATTTGGCGCTCCAGGGCTCGCTGGCGGCGGTCGGCTTCCTCCTCGGTCAGCAGCTTGCCGTTGTATGGGAACTTTGGCGCGTTGTATTCGTCCAGCATTTCCTGCGTGTAAGCAGGTTTGCTGATGCCTGGCCAGAAAGGATGCCAGTTGTGTCGGCAGTTCGCCCCGGCGAATCCGCGCACATCGCCGTATCCGATGTCCTGTAAGCTCAGGTACCCGGGCTGGCCGGAGAGGCTTACGAGCTTGCCTTGCCACCAGCTGTGGTTGGTGAAGTCCTGGCCTCCATCACCGGTGCGGGCGCCTCCGTGTGCGGTCAGCTCCATGATGTCCACACCCATGCTGTCGGCGTTGTGCTGACTTATGTCCATTGCGGTCTGGTTGATGCCTGTGCGCATGGCTCGCAGGATCACCACCTCCAGCTTGTCGGTGTGCCCGCTGGGGTAGGTGCAGGCATCTACCCCTTGCTCGGCCAGGTCCTTTATGCCTCTGCGAACAACTTCATCTACGCTGAACGCACCGGTGACCGCGCCCAGATGCCCTCGGTCCAAGATGGCCCCCAGTTGCTCTTGTACAGCTACCGGCAGATTGTGGTTGCCCATGAGCGCTCTGGTCTGCGTGAGGTTGTACAGCGTGTTCATCGTCCGACGGTATCCGCTCTGGGCGATCTGCTGTGCGACCGGGCTTGTGCCTATGCCCTCTGGCTCTGGCTGGCCTGCGGCGCGGTAAAAGCGGTTGTCCTGCGCTTCGGCCTCCAGCATTGCCTGCGCGAAAACAACGGCCACCTGGGGCGCTGTTGCGGCCATGAGGGCGTCCATGCGCTCCGCCAGATGTTGTCGAGTCGCACCGAGGGCCTGTGCTCGCTCTGCGAGCCAGTTTGCCCCCTCGGTCATGTAGTCGGTTTTCCTGATGCGGCGGGCCATGTCCAGGAGGATGTCCAGCTCGAGGCGGTCAAAGGTGGCGGCTGCTTGCTGGGCGTAATCCTCGACCTGCCCCGGCCTCAGCAAGGCTCTACACGGTGCTTTCCGCTCTCGATGGTAATCTTATACCCTAACCAACGTAGAGCGTCGCACGCGCCCTCATAGCGGCTCCAGGCGGTCATGCTGCGGGCAACCCCCGCATTCAGTCGGAGTTCATCGAGCTTTGCTGCTGCCTTTTTTGCCGGAGCTAGATTTTTGGTCGTTTTGGCTGCTGCCATTGGTAAGCACCCCCTGTAAAATGTCGGTCGCCATGGATTCTTGCTGAATGGCGGCAATGGCCTGCTGGGCAGTGGCTTCGTCCTCGCCATAGAAATGCTGACGGTATTCTGCCTTGCTGCGCAGACCGAGCTGAAGCTCTGCCTGCCACTGTACCATTTCGGTCTGTCGGTCGATGATGATGGAATCGTCCCACTTGAATGTGATTTCGGGTTCTCCTGCGGCTGCCGGTACTCCATCGAGCTGGTCTGCCCAGAAGTCCAGTGCCGCAATCAGCCCACGCAGGGCATCTTCCAGAGCTGCCTGGATATCGCTCACGGTGGTGTACAGCTTCTGGCGGCTGCTGATGATCTCGGTAGCCGTCTTCTCCACCTCAGAAGCCTGTGAAAGCACACCGAAGCTCAGCCCGCATTTGGTCTCCACATGCCGGAGGTACTGATTCAGCCCGCTCAGGTAGTTGCCGTCGCGCAGACTGGGGGCAAAAATCTGGTAAAAGGTTCCGCCGTCTGCAATGCCGGTGTTGATGTTCATGCCGCGAAACAAACGCTTCGCGTGCTCTGGGGCACGTTTGTTGAGCGCTTGGGCGGGGACGCCAAAGCGACGCAGGCTTTCTTCATCCGAGATGGGTGCGCCGCTTTCGCCGATGGGGACGAGGTAGTTCTCGTCGACGTCTACACCAAGCTCACCACCCTCGTACTCCCAGTCGAGGCGAGTGAACTGGACGTCGGCGTCGATGATCTCCGGGATGCCCGGTGCAAAAATGGCCGCGCCCATCTCGCTGCTGGGGTCCACCGTGTTCACGATGGGAGTGACGAAGTATCCGCAGGGGATCTTGGTCAGCTCGGGCAGGTAGGCCACCGGCTCCACATCGGCCCATTCGGGGCGGGTGTCGAGCGGGATGCGCGTGCCCAGCGAGTCCTTGCTGCTGCTCACATAGGCCAGGTTGATGACCTGGACGCAGGGGTATTCTGCGGCAATCGAAACATCCAGGCTCTCGATGATGCTGCGCTCTTTCTCGTGGTAGTCCTCAGGTCCGGTGAGAACGTGCATCCATTCGAGGCGATTGTACACATAGTCACTGTCCTGGATCCGGTTGATGAACACCGCTTCTGTCAGGTCTCCGTCCACATCGGTGCTGATGGGGTAGATGCTGTCGGCGCTGACGAAGCTGACGCCGATGTCGTTCCCAGCCTGGTACGGTTTCCATGCGCCGCTGCCGAGCGCTAGGGCTACCGCCAGGATTCGGCGCCTGCGTGGGCTGATGACTTTCTGCATCTTGCGGTCGATCCAGTCCGCACGTTTGCTGCCCTGGACATGGACCTCCAGTTCCAGGGTGGTGAGCCGGGCCAGCTCCGTGCAGATGGCTGCGGGCAGGCCCAGCGCCTTCGTGTCAGGGTCTTGGTTGCAGGGTTCCCCCTTGATGGCTACCCGGTACCAGTCTTGGATGGCGGCCTGCTGCCGGTCGGTCATCATGGTCTGGACGCCGAGCTCTGCCTCGATCTGGTTGTACTCTATCATGCGTTCTGCGCTCCTCGTTTCTGCCAGACAGGTTCCATAGCGTATCGAACCATATCGATGCTGTGGTTGTCGGCGTCAATGTATGTGTTCTGCACTTCCTGGGTTTTCTTGTCGATGGGGTATTCATATTCGCTGAACTCTCGGGCGGTGTGAGGGCAGCGCACCGGGTCTATAACGATCTTCGTGCGGCTCTGGAGCCACTTCATCCCATCGGTGACTGAGGTGCCTCCGTGCGCACTGTACTTGTGGCAGCCTCGCAGGCCTCGGTATCCAAGGTCTCGCAGTGTTGCGATGCTCTTGTTTCCGGCGCTGTCGGCGATGATCTCTTTGCCCTTCCAGGGCTCCAAGACTCGCGCCAGCACTTCGTCCTTCTCGCGGGTTGCCCGGTGCTCTGCGAAGATGTACAGCGTCCGCTTCGGGCTGCTGTAGGCCATTTCGCCGAAGTGGTTCGGGTCTGGGTACCAGCCCCAGTCCAGACCGCAATACGTCCGGTCGAAGTCTGCGATCTCCTCACGTGTGATTTCCCGAATCTCGAGGTTGTCGAAGACCTGCGTGCCGCATCCCACGACCTCACCCAGATATTCATGCGCGTAGGCGATGGGGTCCCGCTGCTTGAGCACCTCTGCCTCATCGAAGAACTTCGGGCCCAGCCAGTCGGCGGGTGTGGTGAGGTAGGTAGTGTGGTGTCTGAACTGCCGGGGCTTCGGCTCTCGCTTGTAGCGGTTGACCCAGTGGCGGGCCATGGCAGGGGAGTTGAACGTCTTAAATGCGAAGGCAAAGGGGCCGCCGCGGAACACAGACTGTTCCACATTTCGGATTTCCTCCGGGCCATCGTACTGATCGAACTCCTCAAAATGTGCCACGCCGAAGTAGCCAAACGGCGCGGCCAGGGACTTCAGCTTGCCGGGGTCGTCCAGGCCGTAGAACTGTATGGTCTGCCCGGTCGGGAGGTATTCCAGCGTGTATGGTTTTTTTGTCTGCCTCCACAGATGCCTGATTCCCATGCGGTCAATGACTCGATTGTATTCGGGCCAGACCGAGGTCACGATTGTGTTGGCGACTTTTCGCAGAACAATTCCGTGGATCTCCGGGATCCGCATAATCAGCAGCAAGACCTCTGTCGCTGCAAAGGTCGACTTGAGGGAGCCACGGCCTCCGTCACCCAGGTACTCGGTGTAGTTCCCGCTCCATACCGCGGTGTGCGCTGCGTAATATTCAGGAATTATCAGGCTGCTCAGCCTCACCTGCGGGCTTGTCAGCGGCAGGTTTTGCCGGTTGCGTTGCTGGTATGTCATCGATGAACACCACCTTCCCGTTCATTCCACGCAGCTCCGGATGCTCGCTCCATCGGTCGGGGCATCTGTTCTTCAGGTAGAAGCAGATTGCGCCAAGATCACCCTTGGCGGCTTTCTGAAACAGCGCATTCTCAACGACGGCGATGGACATCTCGCGGCCATTGTTGAGCGCTGCGCCTATAGTTGCGGGGTATTTGCTCATCCATCTGGCGAGGGAACGCCTGGAGATAGGCACGCCTCGCAGGCGCTCCATGTTCTCGCAAATCTGGTCCTGCGTTAGGCCCTGCTGCGCCCAGCTTTGGAGGAGCAGAAGGCCCGTAGGGTCAGTCCAGTCCTCGGCCTTTGGGCGTTTTTTCGGCAATGCTCACACCTCCTCCGTACAGGCTCTGTGCGGGGCGATTGCCCTCGCTCGGGTAACTTGTTGCATCACTTCAATCTAACCGCCTCGCGGCCCGTGAATTGCTCCCAGCGGTCGATGATGACGTCAGCGTACTGCGGGTCAAACTCCATCGTGAAGCAGCGGCGGTTCATTTGCTCGCAGGCGATGAGGGTGCTGCCGCTGCCGCCGAACAAATCCAGCACGATCTGCCCGGGCTTGGAGCTGTTTTTGATGAGGTGGCCGACCAGCGGGACCGGCTTCATGGTCGGGTGCTCTTTGTTGGCTGCGGGTTTGTCGTATCGCAGCACGGTGGTCTGTTCTTTCTGGAGAAACTGCTGCACACGGGTGGCCCATGCCAGCAGGTCTTCCTTCTTCATCTTCTTCAAATCCTCGGGCTTGGCGTCATCGATGACCGTGGTGTTGGTGCGGTCGTTGATGAAGTAATGGCCTGCGCCCGGCTTCCAGCCGTACAGACACGGTTCGTGCTGATACTGGTAATCGGCGCGGCCAAGGACGAGGCTGTTCTTCACCCAGATCAGGCAGCCGTGCAGCTCCCAGCCTGCCTCTCGGAACATCGCGCGGAATGCCTCGCCCTCGGTGTCTGCGTGGAAAATGTACGCGGCTGCACCTGTGCGGCAGGCGTCCAGCGCACAGCAATATGCCTGGAGCAGAAACTGTCGGAACTGGCTTTCATCCATGCTGTCGTTCTGGATTTTCTTGCCGTTGCTGCCTTCGTAGTCCACATTGTATGGCGGGTCCGTGACCAGCAGGTCGGCTTGCTCGGTGCCCATCAGCGCGTTGACGTATCGCGGGTCGGTACTGTCTCCGACCATGAGGCGGTGGTTCCCGAGCTGCCAAATCTCACCCACCTTGGTCATGGGCTCTTCGGGCAGCTCCATCTCGTAGTCATCGTCCTCTGCGTCTCCGTCCACATCGGGTACCTGCACATCGAGGCCGAACTGGGAGAAGTCGTAGTCGAGGCCCTGGAGCTCCACATTGAGCAGGGGAATGTCCCAGGCTGCCACCTCGCCGGTGGAATTGTCCGCGATGCGGTATGCCTTGACTTGCTCTTCGGTGAGGTTGTCGGCAACAACGACCGGGACTTCTTTCAGCTTGAGCTGCTTGGCTGCCTTGTATCGCGTGTGCCCCACGATGATGGTGCCTTGCTTGTCCACCACGATGGGCTGCTGCCAGCCGAATTCTTTTATACTGTTCGCCACCGGCTTGACCGCTGCGGCGTTGTTTCGGGGATTGTTGTGGTACGGGTGTACGTCCTCAATCTTCCAAGTTTGTACCTGCATTGGTTTCCCTCCGTTTTGTGTGTTCTCCCTCTATCGTATCATGGTTTTGGCGGGCAAAACGGGACGGGTTTTTGGACGCAAAAATACCCCGCCGGAAAGGAGGCATAAACCGGCGGGGCACAAAACGGAGGCACGAATGACAAATCACCCGGCGGTATTATCATACCATCCGGGTGAAGGAAAAACGGGACAGGTTTATTTGGTTTTCTTCTTTTTGGGCTTGGTGGCGGGCTTTTTGCTTTTTGTCTTGCTGCCAAACAGGTCAGGGTACAACTTGGCCAGGTCGGCTTTGCTTGGCCCCTCACCCTTCATGCGCATGTTGGCCTCGAGTTCTGCGCGGGTTAGCTTATGGCTCATTCTTTGCCTCCAAAAATGTCAGGGCTTGCCATTTAGATGCCCTACATGTTGTCCGCAATGTTGCGGCGACGCACGCGTTCCATGTATTCCGGGATCTCGGACGGGTCGATGCCCGCCGCTACACCGCGGTTGTATGCGGCCAGAATTTCGTCAAAGGTAAGCGCCCGATAGGCTGCTTCCTTCCCCTCCGGGGTTTCAGCAATTTGCGCGGCGTTCAGCCCTTGTGTTTGCAGCTTCTTAAGACGAGCGTTCAGTTCTTCATCGCTAGTATGGTAGAGAGGTCTAATTTCGTAAAGCGTCATTACTTTTTCCTCCGTATGTTTTCTTCGACGTCCAAATAGACGATCTTATGGCCGTTCTGGTTTGTCGTCCATTTAGCGTTCTTTATGGTCCATCCGCGATCTTTTACGCTGGAAGGTAGCAGCACTTCGTTTTCACTTGAAATTTTCGACAGGTGCTTAAAGGGTACACCAGAAAGGTTCTTTCCTGCGGGAACCCGCAAAATTACGGAAATTGTAGACTGCGAGCCCCATTTGACCTCCGCAAAGTGCTTTGCGGTATCCAGACTCGATGAGAAACTCGTTATCCCAGTTTCCCTCCACTGCCCGCTTTTGATAGTTTTGCGTAGTTCGGCTTCGCCCCTTTTATACTCAACCCCACGATAAATTACGCCCTTGTAGATGGGGGTGTTTTTTCCGTCCAGAACGCGATCGATGAGTTCGATTTCTTTTGCTACTTTAGAGTCATTGTGGGGGTTGCTTTGGTGAATCTCAAGATAACCTGTCTCGGAGTAGTGCTCTAGCGCCTTGACGGCCTCAGAACGTTCATCCAAGGTCATCCCCGGACACACCGTTTTCAACCAGTCGAGTTTCTGCGCGCCTGTCATCTCGTGGTTTGCTACTTGTTTAGTTGTTTCCGGGTGACTGCGCAGCGCTGCTTCTTTGGCCTGCTGCGCGGTCGCTGCCTGCATACCCTGCTGCGCTCCCAGCGTTCCTCTGCCCATGTTCGAACCTCCCAGTCAATTACTGGGTTCATCGTAGCATGGTTTTCAGGGGTAAAACGGGACAGCTTACTTTTTGGTTTTTGTCTTAGCTTTCTTCTTGACCTTGGGTTTCGCTTTCTCGGTGTAGGGCTTTACCAGATTGCCCTTGGCGTCGCGCACGATGGCCCCTCCGGCGACGTATGGCTCTCCGTGAACGAAGGAACCGTATTTCTCCCAGTCCGCTGCGTCAATGGGGTTCATGCCCGCGGGGGCTTTAAATTTCTTGATTGCCATGTGTAATCCTCCTTTTGCTTATTATACCGTGGAATTGCGGATAAGTCAATTTTTTACACGGTGATGTCGATTTCCAGCTTGCCGCCGAAGGCGTCCTTGACCCAGCGTGCACCAGTGATTTTATGCTTGATTTTCCGGGCGAGCACACCCTCGGATTCGGATGCGTTGGTCGTCATAATGCAGGGGGCACCTTTGCTGATTTGGTAATTGATTTTTATCGGCTTACCTGTGAAGACATTCTTCTTCGCATCCGTGGAGAAGGAGGTGTACGCCTTTGGCGTGTATTCCGTCAGCTTCCCGTTCTGGATCATCTGCTGGAGCTTGGCCGCTATCGAGGGCGTTGCTTTTGCGGGCAGTCCTAGGTCTTTAAGCATATCTGCGCCTACGAAACGGACGGCCTGGATGTTTCGGCTCAGCGGCTTCATCTGACCGTCCATGCGCTGGATGATTTGTCTGATCTCCCCTTCAGAGAGATTCCAGCCAGATGCCTTATTTGCGGCATTCATGTCACCACCGCTTCGCAGGTAGGCGTTCACCGACCAGGACTTACTTGTGCTGACGTAATCTTGCCCCTCGCTACCGTCTTGCCCCATTTCGTGCATGATAGCTTGGTGTGTATTCCAGTCGATTTTGTGAAATACTGGCGGCAGGTCCGCCGTGGTCTTCGGTGGTGCTGGCGTGCTGATGGTCTGCTGTATTCCGTGGCTCGCTGCCAGTATGCCTCTACCCATTGCGCTTATCCTCCTGCGCCAGCTTCTCCGCAAACTTCTTTGTCAGGAATCTGGCCCCCATCATCGTGTGTGGGAAATTCTTGTACTTGATGCCTGCGTCCTTGCACACCTGCTCGATGTCCGGCGTGAGCTTGCCATACACCAGCAGGCCGGTGGGCTGCTTTTGGCGGAAAAGCTCGCGTACGCCATCCATGAAGTAACTGTACAGCTCCCGGCCCTTGACGCAGCCGACCGTGCTTATGGCCACGGTGCTGTGCTCCGGCAGGCCCTCAAAGGTCCAGGCAAAGCTGGCGGCATCTGCCCAGCTCGCGCTTGGAATGACCGTCAGCCCTCTGGCCTGCCACCAAGCTCCGAGCAGCTGGTTGCGGTAATGGTTCCATTTCTGGAGCGGCTCCGGGAAGTCGAGGTACATCGAAAAATCGGGTTCGACCACAAAGGCGAATTGCTCCAAAAGCTCGAGGTAAACCTCCGGCTTTGCCCAGATTCTTTCAAACTGGTAATCATCACTGTAAAAGTGCAGCCCCTGCGCCTCTCTGAACTCGCAGCTGAGTGCGTCCTTAAACCGGACCATCGTGTCGATGCCCTCCGGCCATTCTGCGGGCTGCATCTGGGCGAAGCCCCCCGACGTGAGCTGAACCTCTGGCAGAAGGTGCCAGTTAACCAGCGTGGCCGTGCGAAACCGTTCATTGTCTTTGCCTCCGTCTGCCATAGGTGCCATCCTCCGTTAAATCTCAAAAGGCCCGGCGGTTGCGCATCATGGAGAGGCTGCCGGGACGGTGGCCCTGCATAGCGCGCTCGGCGGAGTGGTCGCTCTTGCCGGAAGCGTGCGGGGCCTACGTCTCCATCGTAGCACACTTTTCATCCAAAAACGGGACATCTTGCAAGGCTCGCTGCGCTCGTTTCCGGATGCTCTCGGGGTCGTTCCCCCCTCCGAGCATCATCGCCACCTGGACCCAGCTGCGCTTGCCCGGACCCAGGAACGCAGAGCGGAGGATCCGCTGCGTGAGCGGATCCTCGATGCTGTCTATGATCTGGCGGCGATGTGCTCTGCTCAGCCGCCGGAACTCTCGAATGCTCATGTACTCCTCCTGTAGTAGTGCTCTCTGTGCCAGCGTTCCTCTTGCGGCAGGCCGCTGTGAGCGCGTTTCTGGGCGTCTCTGACGGCTTTTGGCAGGGAGGCGAGTAACTTGTCGCGTGAATGCTGCAGCGCCCCCGTGGGGCCTCCCAGGCGGCGCTGGTCGCGTATCTGGGCTTCGAGCGCTTCGAGCTGCTGCAATTTGCGTTCGTCACTGTCCATTGTGCGCCTCCTCAGCCAAGGCTTTGATGCCCTGGATCAGCCCCTGCTGGCAGGCGCTCTTGCTCTCCAGCGATCTGGCCACGAGCTCATCTGCGCCCCCCTTGACCAGCAGGCGGTGGATGATGACCGGGTGCTGCTGCCCCTGGCGGTACAACCGCGCGTTGCCTTGCTCATAAAGCTCCAGGTTCCAGGGGAGGCTGTACCAGATCAGGTGGTGGCCGCCTGCCTGAAGATTGAGGCCGTAGGCGCAGCTGGCGGGCTGCGCCAGGAGCACATCGATCTCGCCGCGGTTCCAGGCATCGGCTTCCTCTCTGCCCTTCAGCACGGCGAATCTGAGGCCCTTCTCGCGCGTGCTCAGCTCGGCCTGTAAAAACTCCCGGTCGAAGTCGAAGCCGTAAAATACGAGGGCTCGCTGCCCGTCCAGCGCGTCGATAAGCTCTCCGAAGGCGTCCAGCTTGCACCGGTTAAGCGGGTGTGTCTGCTTCTCGGCGTCGTACATCGCACCGTTGCACAGCTGGAGGAGCTTGCCTGTGAGGGTCGCTGCCTGCATCGCGGTGATGGTCTCGCTGTCCACCTCGAGTAGCTTGGCTCGCTGCATCTCCTGGTAGAGCTTCCAGTCCTTCTCGGGGAACACCACTGGGATGTCTTCGATGATCTTCTCCGGCAGGTGCAGGTGGTCCGCTGCCTGGATGCTGATCACGATGTCGGCCAGCTTGGCCTGGATGACCTCCTCGGCGTTCCGCCTTGGCTTCCAGCTGTATACCTGCATCCCATTGCGCTTGTCCGGCTGGAAGTAGTTGTCCCGGAACTGTGTGAATCTCTGGCCGAGCCTCTGCCCCTCATCGAGCAGGAAGACCTGGGCCCAAAGGTCCAGGTAATCCTTCGGCGCGGGTGTGCCCGTGAGCTCCACCACTCGCTTGATGTGTGGCCGCATCCTGCGCAGCGCTTTGAACCGCTGCGTGCTGTGGTGCTTGAAGCTCGAGGCTTCATCCAGCACCACCATGTCGAATGGCCACCGCCTGCCGTAGCGCTGCGCCAACCAGACCAGGCTGTCTCGGTTGGTGATGTAGATGTCGGCTCTTTTACTTAGGGCGTACTCTCGCTGCGTCGCGGTGCCCAGAACGGTGCTGAGCCTCAGTCTCTGGAGGTGTTCCCACTTCTTGGCTTCGTCCTGCCAGGTGGCCTCTGCGACCTTCTTCGGGGCAACGATGAGGACCTTATTCACCTCGCCCAGCTGGATCAGCGCGGTTATGGCGGTGAGGGTGACCACCGTCTTGCCGAGGCCCATCTCGAGCCAGAGCGCCACGCCGGGCTTCTCGATGACTGCATTGATGCATTCCTGCTGGTAGGGATGCGGCGTGAACTTAGCCACCTCGGCTGACCTCCTTCCCTGGCAGGCTCGGCGTCTCGCCAGTGATCTCTCTGGAGGTCTTCCCCAGGTCTGCGGCCAGCCGCCTCGCTTCCTCGGTGGTGCTGACCTCATGCCACCGGAATCCCAGCCGTTGAAGCTCCTTGCCCCAGAAGGCCTGGAGGCTGTCTGCCTTGACCTTCTTTCCCGGCGCCTTCAGCTCCACGAAGGCAAGGACCCGACCGGGCAAGAGGCAGATGCGGTCTGGCACCCCTGCCGTGCCCGGGCTGACGAATTTAAGGCACCAGCCTCCCTGCCTCTTGATCTCGTTACGGAGCGTGCGCTCCACTGCGTTCTCTCTCATGTGTTTTTGTCTCCCTCGCCCATTTTTGTCAACCGCGTCAACCGTTTTTCCTATTTAGTCTAAATATGGCCCCTTTACCCTATGTACAGGTATCGTATTTTACTTTTATATTTTTATAGTATTTTTGGTTGACATGGTTGACATATGTAATATATAACGATAAATCGCATTTTTCTTGTCAACCGAAGCTGTCAACCGTGTCAACCATGTCAACCGGAATCAGGGGCTTTTTGTCAACCGACAAATTATGGATTTTTGTGCCATGCTTTCTGTCTGCCATAGGGTGCAAACCGCTGAACCGTGTTAGTTTTCTGCCATTCCGGCAGTGCCTCAAGGCAGGCGGTGATGCGTCTTTGCTCCCTCGGAGTGATGCGCTCGATGCGTCCACTGAGGCATTCCTCCCATATTTCGGCCACGCAGGTGTAATCCCTCGGCACCGTAGGAATGCTCGCTTTATCGGCGATTATGCCATTTGCCCACTGCTCACGTCTGTCGGCATCCCATGCGTTCCGCCAGTCGGCGGGAACCTCCGTTTCCAGAAACGCCTGAATCTTTGCCATCCAGGGATCCACCTCCATGTGAGCAGCCTGTTCCTCTTGTGCCAGCTCGAGAGTGTCTCCCTTGAAGTACAGGGGCTCCCCCGATTTGTAAATTTCGACCGCCTCTGCCCAGATTTGATCCACCGCAGTCTGGGGGAGCCAGTTGGTTTCCCCGAGCACCTTGATGTCGTATCGGGGCGGGTGCTTGTCCGTGTCAATGGGCCAGAATCGGCGGTTTCCGGTGCTGTCACGGAGGAACTCTATCTTGTTAGATGTACCAAAGAAGATGCACCGTCTGGGGTAGTTCACGGTGTTCCTGCCATAGCTGGGGCGGTATACATCCTCGCGTTGGCTGATGAACTGTTTCGCCGCCTCATTCTCGCTCTTGTCAAAGGCTGTCAGCTCGCCGAGCTCCACCAGCCACACCCCTCGGATGCTCTCCCGGGCGTCCTTGGTCCCGAAGCAAGTTAGACTGTCAGAGAACCATTTTTGCCCCAAATGGGCCACTAAAGTGCTCTTTCCGATCCCTTGAGGGCCTGAAAAGATGACTACTTGGTCGTATTTTGCCCCTGGATGGAACGCTCGAGTCACCGCTGCGGCCAGGCATTTCCGGGCCACTGCACGGGTGTACTCATTATCCTCTGCGCCCAGGTAGTCGGAGAACAGGGTTTCCACGCGGGGGATTCCATCCCAGTGTAATCCGTTTAGATATTCTACAACCGGGTCACGTGCCGCGTTTTGCGCCTCCAGCGCCACAGCATCAGCAATCTTACCGGCGCCAGTGATGTGGTGGACACTCTCGAAATACCACCGCAGCCCTGCGTCATCGGTGTCCGACCACCACCGCTCCTCGGTGCGCTTGTCCCAGGGCAGGGGACCGGTGCATTTGCGCCTCTGGGCGAAGAGATCATCCCAGACCTTGCCTCGCAGGAGCTCGTCGAAGTGGATCAGAAGCCGCATGTTCTGGCTGCTGGCGAGGAGTTGCCCTTTGGCGCTGACCTCCAGGCGGTTATGCCAGTCTTCGTCCGGGGCTTCTTCCTGCTGCGGGGTGAAGCCCTCCAGCGCGTGCTGGAGGTTCTCGTCGGAGAGGGTGCGGTATACATCGGGGTCCCGCATTGCCAGCTCTGCCATGGCGGCGTAGCTGGGCAGGCTGTGAGTCGGGGTGTCCAGCTGCGCGTCTGCGTCCATGGAACCGAACCGGTGGATGCGCACCAGGTCCCATGCGTTTACCAGCTTGCCTCCGGCGGGGTCTGTGCTGTGATGGCTGTAGAGGAAGTTGCCGGAGTCATAAAGCACCGCGCCTGCGGTGGTGCTGCCCTGGGTGAAGGTGTACCGGCCTGCGCCTGCGTCCGTGTATGCCTCGGGGATAAACTTGGCGATGGCCGCAGGCACGTCGTACACGCGGCAGAACGCGCCCACCAGGCCCTGTTTCTGAGTGGGGTCAGCCTGTTTCCCTCCGGGGCGCTTCGGAGCGCTCTCAGCGGGGCACAGGGGCCATTCCGTAGCGTCATGCCAGTCTGCGTAGGTGGACAGCAGGGCGTCCGTGGAGAGCGCCTTGCCCTGCGCCTGGTTGATGAACACTGTCTGGCTGTCGCTGCTGGCGCTGGGCCAATACATCAGGCGCTCGGCCTCGAAGGTGGTCGGGTCCAGCATCTGCATGTCCGGGTCGATCACCTGCGCCGCTGCTCTCGCCAGCGGCTGATATTCATCGGCGCTGACCGGGCGGTCGAGGGGGAGAATGACGCGCAGGCGCGGATGCCTGGAGTCGTGTTTGCGGGTGGAATAAATCAGATAATCGCAGCCGAGGCTCTTGACGGTCTCGCAGAGGGCCTCTGTGGCCCCTGCTGGCGCGTTGTCGATGTCCAAGGTGATCATGCACCGGCTTGTGCAGCAGCCGCGTTTGCGGCGGCCCTCAGCCAAGGCCGCGGCCACAAAGCCGCCGTTGTCTTTGAGCATGTCCTGCTTGGACTTAGGCATGGCCATGTATTCTGCGTGGGTCTCGGTGCCCACGGAGGTGTGTCTCCGGGCCTCCTCGATGAACTGTGGCCAGGTCCAGTCCACCTGCTTCCATATTTTATCAGTTCGGCTTGTGCCGACGCTCAACTGCATGTTGTGTTCCTCCTATAACGGCTCTGTGGTCTCCGGTACGTCTACCCCTGCGTCATCCAGCAGTGTCTTGGCCCAGAGATCCGCCAGCTGTTCTGTGCGATAGGCGGCGAATTTCTCGGTGACCACCGGGATGGCACCCTTAATCCGGCGCATGGTTCGCGGGGCTAGGCCAATCTGCCAGCATGCCAGCAAGACAATGTACAGGCACCGCGTGGCAATGTCCTGCCGTTCGTGCTCGACTGCTTTCTGGCCGATAGCCTCCAGTTCGTCCCGGGTTTTCCGGTTCACCGGGATGTGTGCTCTCATCGCGGGTTCACCTCCATGGCATCAAAGCGGAACGGGAAGTCTCCAAAATGAGGCCAGGGAGCATCGGTAGTATCTGGGTCAGTTGCCGCGTTCCAGCGCTCGATGGCCTGCGCCTTGGTGGCGCCCAGGTGCCCGGCCCGCCCGCAGCGGGTGCAGGCGACCAGGTATCCCTTGGTATGTACAGGGTGTACCCAGTTCAGCAAATCACCGGCTGTTTGGCCGCAGATGCAGGGGTGGATTTCAGGCAGTTTCATCAGCTTACAGTTCCTCCCATTCATAGCGGCCCTTGCCGGAGTTGCGCCACTGGCCCAGACCACGCTTGGTGCCGTAATCCAGACATTCGCGCACCATGTCCTCCAGCTTGGGGTCCAGACACTCAATCTCAAACTCTGCGGTGCTGCCTGCAGGCACGCTCTCACTCTTGGCGATGCTGACACGCTCGCCCTGCGGGGTGCTGGCCCGGAGCGGGCGCTCACAGTAGCCCATCTTGAGACCGTGAAGGTCGTAGGGAATCTCGCGGGGGTACACAAAAATCAGGCCGTCGATGGCTTTTTTGTAGGCTTTCAGGCCCGCGCAGGCCTTGCCGCCGGGGTACCCAGCCTTGCCAGCTGCCGCCAGCGCCTTGCAGGAATCCTTGAGCATGCCTTTGATCTGGTAGTCGTAGATGAACGGTGTACCGTCCGCCTGCTTGGGGAATACTGTGATGCGGTCCTCTGCGTTCTGGGCCTTGATGTTGTCGATTTCCTCCGAGGTAAGGTCCTCCGTGGGGGCCTTGCTGGCGATGTAAGTGCCCATCAGATCCTCATTGCTGGGGCTGCTGCCCAGGGCTTCTTCCAACAAATTAATACGTACTTTCATTTTTAGTTGTCTCCTTTTTTTTTGTAAAATCGGTTGCTATTCAGTTCCAATGCGTGGTGCAGCGGTTCTTTGCCGTGGCTTTGCCCTCGCAGGTCTGGGCGCATCCGTACCCTACTTTGCCTACGCATGTCCGGGGCAGGCGTAGCTTTTCCTGTGCGGTTCTTTTCTGCTCATTTCCAATGCGTTGTGCTGCATTTCGTATCCAAAGCATTACTTGGCTCTTCTTCTCCAAGGCGTTGCTCTGCCATTCTTTTCCGATGCGATGCTTTGCCCTTCTTCTCCAAGGCATTGCCCTGCTTTTCTTTTCCGGTGCGTCGCGCAGCGTATCCAGCGCGTTGCTGTGCATTTCTTCTCCGCCGCTTAGCTACGCTTTTCCCCAGCGTCGCGCAGCGCCTCTTTTCCAAAGCGTTGCAGTGCATTTCCAAAGCGTTGCAGTGCATTTCTAATCCAACGCGTCGCCGTGCCGTGCGTTTCCTCTCCATAGCGGTGCACAACATTTCCTCTCCAAAGCGTTGCCGTGCGTATCTAGTCCCACGCGTTGCGGGTGCAAGCATTGCCGCAGCTATGCGGCTTACTGCATATCCTTCGCGATGCTTTACCTTGCGGTTCCAATCCGAGGCATTTCATTGCTTTGCACTGCCCCACTTTGCCCTTGCCAAGCAAAACAGTGCCAATGCCTTGTACTGCTTTTCTACTCCGCAGCCGTGCCCGGCTACGCAGTGCAGTTCCACGCCTGTGCTTCACGGCGCTTATCCGCTCGGACCATTGCCTGCGCCGATATCAGTCCTTGGTGAAGAACTGCCCGACCCAGCCCTCGGCATTGAGCGGGAGCCCATCTGCCCAGGGTGCGGGTTTGCTCATGATGCGCCGTACATCCTCGAGGTCTGCCTCCGGTGTGTCGGTGTGCCTCTCGATGACTACCTCGTCGTGGATGTGGAAGACCACCCGGTATCCGGCTTGCTTGAGATTGTCTAGGGCGAATTCCAGGCAGTCCCGCCCGATGGCCTGTGTCAGGTTCTCGGTGAGCTTGCCTCCGTAGGTCTCGCTGTCCTGCCAGCCTGCGTTGGTCTGTTCGCGGTAGTGGATGTGTCCGTCATCGGTGATGCGCGGGTCTGCGTAGTAGAGCTTTCTGCCGCTCGGCAGGCTCATGGTCAAGAAGGGGAAGGGGCAGGTCGTGCTGGCCTCCATGCGGAGAACCACACCGGGGATCGCCTTGTACCCGCGTTTATTCTTGATTGCTAGCCGTGCCGCGTCTTCCATGCTGCGCCAGAGATTTACAATTTTGGGGTTCTGCTGCCGCCAGCGGTTGACCATATCCTGGATTTCTTCATCCGGCAGGTCTTTCAGCGCGCCGCTGGTATCCATCCGGCGCATGGCACCCACTCCGCCCTGGTAGCCCAGGGCCACGGTGGCAACCTTGCCGCGTTGCCGGTAGCTGTAGTTCGGATTGCCTTTGACGATGGTTTCCACCGGAATACCGAACATTTTTGCTGCTGTGGTTTCGTAAATTTTGCCCGTGGTTCTGAACACATCCAGCACCCATTCTTCCCTGGCCTCCCAGGCAATGAGCCGGGCTTCGATGGCGGAGAAGTCCGCGTCAATGAACACCGCGCCCGGCTCTGGAATCAGCGCGGTGCGGATCATCTGGCTCAGTACGTCGCTGACGTCGCCGTAGATCATCTCCAGGGCGGCCAGGTTCTTGGCCTTGATGAGTTCGCGCACTTCGTCCTGGTGCTTGAGGTAGGTCCGCGGCAGGTTCTGCACCTGCAGCAGCCTGCCTGCCCAGCGCCCTGTCCGGGTGGCGCCGTAGAACTGCAGCGTTCCGCGGATGCGCCCATCGGGGCCTGTGGCTGCCTGGATGGCGTCGTATTTCTTGAGGGATGATTTCCCCAGGGCTTGCCGAAGCTCCAAAACCCGGCGCACGTTCGCGGGCTGGGGGGCTTTCAGGGCTTCGGCCACCGTGGCTTTTTGCAGGTCTGGCAGCTTTGTGCCGCTGTCTTCCAGCCAGCCCAGGAGTTGTGCGGGGCTGTTGGGGTTGCCCAGGTTGGTGATCTGCTTGGCTTCCTGGTACAGCTCTGAGCTGTACTGGGCACCACACCAAAGCGCGCCGCTGGTCAGCTCACGGTCGGTGGCAATGCCTCGGCTGTTAATCCGCACATCGTCCCGCCACTGCTGCCAGATAAAGTCCGGCACGGTGAAGGGCTCCAGCAGGTTGTCGATGTGCCTTTCAGTCTCAACGTCTCGGAGGTTGTACCGTCGGAAGATACCCCACTTGGCGATGTCGTGCTTCGGTAGGTTGCGGATGCGGCCACCGTTGGCCTTGGTCGGCTTGCAGGGGCAGCAGAAGTAGCGGATAAGCGCTGCGCCCTCTCGCATCTTGGCCTTGTCCTCCGGCAACTCGAGCGCCTTGCCTGCGTTTTTCAGGCTGGCAGGCAGGCCGCAGTACATGGCGTGAACCATGCTGTCTTCCCACTGTTCCAGCCAATCTTCACGCTGCGTCTGGCTCAGGTGGAAATACTCGCTAAGACACCACCACTCGAATGCTGCATTCCAGGCCCGCTTGGTGTATCGCGGGTCAAGGAGCATTTTCTGCATTCGTGACCAGGATATTGCGTCTGCGAGGCAGTCCAGCTGCGTGAGGTCGGCTAGCCATACAGGTTCTTCGTCCACGGCTGCGCTCGCCAGCAGAATCTCAAAGTCCGGGTCCTGCGCGTAGCGGTATGCGCCTACCTTGCCGATGTCCTGGGGACTGTAAGTTTCCAAGTCCACCGTAAGAATCATGAAGATGTACCTCCGTGCCGGGTATTAGCCCAGCATGTCCTCAACCTCCGGGGAGAGCGGCTCGAAACCGTCCGTGCCAGTGTCGCCGCCCAGGCGCGGGCCATCCTTGGTTTTCTGGATAGCTACCAGACCCGCCGAGATGCCCTTGCCGCCTTTGGGGTTGTTGTAGGCATAAATGCTCACCTTGACGTTGGCGTAGCAGCCGCTGTACACTTCGTCGCGGTCCATGACCGGGTTGCAGCGGGCATCGATGATCTTAGGCGGGTGGTCGGCATTGGCCTTGGCGTTGAGGAAGTAGCAGCCAGCGTAGTTGGAATCGCCGCCCTTGGTCGGATCAGTGTCGCCATCGCGGAGCAGGGGGTGCGCGTAGCTGGCGGGCTTCTTGCCACCCCACTTGGTTGTGATTGCCTCGCTCTCGATCTCGGTCATCAGCTTCTGGAGGCGCTGGATGGTGGCAGTGTCCGTCTTGGGAATCAGTAGGCAGCAACTGTACTGCATCTTGTCGCCCTCCATGCTCTGGCGGGCTTCCCAAATGTTGGCATAGCTCAGGCGGCAGGGGAGAATAATTTCATTCGAGTTCATGGTGTTGTGTCCTTTCCTATTGATATAATGCGGGTTTTTGGGATTCTTAAATTTTTCGGGAATAGGCTTGATTTCGTAGCGCCATTGGCGCCAGTTGATGCAGGTCCTTCTAAAGGCTTGTTCTGCTTTGCGAGGGGTCTCGGCGGCGATGCCAAAAACGAAGCGCTTTTCCGCGTTGTTCCAGACGCCGTAGGTCACGTTTGCTTCTCCTCGGTATCCTCTCCAAACTCCTGATAGAAGCCGTGGAGAACGCTCTTTGCTTCCCGGAGGCCTTCGCGGTAAGCATCACCGCATTTGGGGCCTCGGATGGTTCCGTATGGGTTGTGGCAGAGCTTGTTGGTCAGCCGCTTTTGCAGCATTTCGTATTCCTGTTTGGTCATTCCTTGATCACCTCGAATCCGTCCGGCTCTCGATTTTGCAGCCTTTATTTTGCTTCGCTGTTTATATACCCAAACCAGCAGCTTTCGCAGCTGGTGAACTCCTTGCACCCTTCCTCGTACACGTCATTCCACGGTGGGCAGTTGAAATTCTTATTAAAGACTTTTACCATATTCTTTTTAATATCTTCCACGGGTTCGCTGAACTTCATCCCTTTTGTCAATTCTTCAAAAACCGTCATTTTTCTTTCCTTCCTCCCCGTCGCGCGGGTCTTGGGGTGACGGTGCGTAGAATGGGTAACCCCCGGCTAAGGGTGGCATTACTTGATCACCTCGAACCCTTCGGCTGCGTCATACGCGGGCCGCTTATCGCTCTCCGGGGCCAGTGTGGGCTTGCCTTTGGGCTTCTCCACCCAGGTGCCACAGACCTCTGCAAAGCGTTTCCGGCCCAGCAGCTTCTCTGCTGCCGTCAGGCTGATGGGGCTGCGCTCGTACAGCATCGCCTCGCTGATGCCATCGGCCTCAATGGCCTTAAAGGCGGCGTCCTGGTCGGTGAACCGGCGGGTGCTGCGTCCTTCGACCAGCTTCCAGCCGGGGACTGAGTGTCCCTGCTGCAGCTGCTTTTGAGCGTACTCCTCCAGACATTTCACGTACTCCGCAATACCCTGTGCCGCGATCAGCCACATTCCGACCTCCTCGTCAGTCAGCAGGCGCGGGTCTCTGGCCTCGGGGGTCTGGGTCATGAAGTCGGCCAGCGGGCCGTACTTGTCTTTCCAGGCACGGCACTGGGGTTTTGCTCTGCACCACCGGCATTGCTTTTCGCCGGGGTTCAGCTCGCCCTTGCCCTCCCACGCCAGCTTGGCGGTGGGCTTGAGCGTGTTCTCGGCCCAGTCGAGCAGCTGGTCTGCTGGAAGCTCCCAGGTCTCCGGCTCGCTCTGGATGCGGGGCTGCACGATGGTCATGCGCACGGTCTGGATGTCGTCGGTGCTCTGGAAGAGCTGCCATGCCCCCAAGGCGTACAGCATCATCTGGGTGTTCTCCTCCGGGCTGACCGGAACCCCTGCGCCGTACTTGAAATCCACTACATGGAGCAGGCCGTCGCCGATCAGCAGGCCATCGCAGGTGCCGAAGCACTCCGGGACCCAGCGGGTCATCTTGACGTGCTGTTCTACACATACCGTGGGTGTGTGGGGGAAGCCAACCCAGAGGGTGTGGATGAAGTCCGCGTACAGTTCCGCGGCGTTTTTCATCTCGGTGGGGTACTCCGGGTTGTCCAGCAGGTCCTGCGTGGGTGCTGCCGGCAGCCCCATCCAGGCGGGAACGCTGCGGCGGACCAGCTGCTCGCATAGGTAGTGGGCCTTGGTGCCCTCCTCCGCGTAGACGCTGGTTTCGTGGGGCATGTGCTCGGTAAGCCTTGCACTGGGCGGGCAGCCCAGCCACATGGCACTGCTGGAGGGACCCAGCAAAGCGTGTTTACTTGGTGCCATCGTCTGCCTCCTGCGTGTCTGCGAACGCATCCATCAGCGCGGCTTTGAAGTACCCCATCAGGAAGTTGCGGCCCTCCTCAGTGGGCGCGCTGCGGTGGATAGCGATTGCGGTGGCAAAAGCAAGCGCTTTCAAAACCTCCCCGCATTCGCCATCGACTTCCGCTCGCGTGCGTTCCTTGTTGCGGGTGATCTTTACGGTTGTGGTGATGTTGGGAAGCTCCTCTTCTACTACTTCCAGCCAGCGCCCGGGGAAAGCCCAGGGGTGATCATCTTGGAGGTTGTCCCACTTGACCCAGTAGATGGCGTTGTTGGTGGAGGCCAGCTTATCTACCGTGCCGAGGCTGCCCGGCTCCGGGTAAAACTCAGGCATCTCTTCGTGCAGCATCCGGGTGTTTTTGTTGTCCGCTACGCGGACGCGATCTCCAGTCTTAACCATTGAGGTTTACCTCCATTTCGTTCAGCGCCTCGGCCCAGTGTTCGCTGGGGATGTCAGAAAGCTTGCGGACGCTGTACTTGCCCAGAATCTCTCCGAGCTTATCCTGCTTGCCCGCCAGTGCGAGCTTGCGGCCCGTGGTCTGCAAATCTTCCAGGGTTACCGGCTTAGCGGCGGTTTCTTCTTTGGGGGCCGCAGCGGGCTGCTGTGGGGCCTGCGGTTTGGTGAAGGGAATCTCTCCGTCCGCGGGCACATGTGCCTGTACGGGGGCTGCCTGCGGGGCAGGGGAGGACTTGGCGGGAACTGCCGGAGCCTGAATGCCCGCGTTCAGGGCGTTCAGGGCATCCCGGTACTCTGCCGGGGTGCTTGCGCTGATGCTGATGCAAATTTCCATCACTGTACCTCCTCGTTCTCGTCAAGCGCGGCCATGTTGCTGATGGCGTAGGCGACGCACTGTTCGACAATGTCGCCCATGTCGGTGTCGGCCATGCTCGAAAGCATCTTGATCCACTGGAATGTCGTGGGGGTGAGCCGGACTGTCGGCTTCGTCAGGTTGCCTTTCTGCTGGATGAATACCGGACGACCGTTCTTATTTTTCAGAATGAACTTTTCCATTTTTGACCTCCGTTGTTTTGAGCAGCGCACCGCAGATGACGTTCAGGGCCAACGCGGCGGCAATCACGCCGGGAATGTTCAGGGATCCGAGCGATGCAATCCCGTAAACCAGGGTTGCGGTGCCCGCCAGCTTGAGAATGTGTGCCATCGTTAGTACCTCCGCTCTGTGCTGACCAACTGTCGGGCCAGCGTTGTTGCCGGAATGACGCGGCCCCTGTGTTCACCGATCCAGCCGCTGATGACGTAGCTGACCCGCTTGACGGGCAGCCCGGTAATGGCTGCTGCTTCGGTGATGGTTACTAGCTCGCCTTTTGCCTCCCGGCGGACGCGCTCCAGCGCATCTCTGTAACCCTCGGGCTCTCGCATTTCGGTGTCCTCCTTTTACTGCTTGCAGCTTTCGATGAAAGCTGCAATGTCTTTGCCTGTGATTCGGATGGTTCGTCCGTCGCCAAGGTTGGCGGCGGGCAGCCGGCCCTCTCGGATGTAGCGGTCGATGCTTGCAATGCTTACCTGCAAAACGTCCGCCGCTTGCTCACGGGTGTAGACCCGGCTTTCAATCAGTTCCATTTGCGCCCTCCTTCCTTATTAAGGGCAACGCGGACTTGCAAAGCGGTTGAAAGTATGTTATATTCAGGTTGTCTAGGTCTGAATAGGTCTTAAAACGCTTTGTAACGCTGCGTTGTGCCCTGTTCTTGTTCCTTGTGCCTTATTTCGTCTTGTTTGGCCTTGGAACGCCTTCTATTCTACTGAACTTTTATTCAGAAAGCAAGCGATTTCTGAATAAAAGTTCAGCTTTTACGTTTTGCACAAGATAGGAGGGTAGAAATTGGTAGATTTTGCACGTTTGAAATCCCGCGCAAAAGAAAAAGGACGCACGTATAAATACCTGTGCGACCAGTTGGGCCGTGAAAAGAATTACTTGTCTAACTGTGCGGGTGGCGCGGATAGGCTCTCGCCGGAGAATCTTGCTATCGTCGCAGATTTACTGGATACAACTCCAGCCTATCTGCTGGGGGAAACCGACGAAAAAGAAAAGCCCACCGGCACTGTGGCCGGTGGGCTGGATAAAGCGGACGCGGAAATCTTGGATATTATTCATCATCTCCCGCCGGAGAAATATTCTGCGGCGATTGCGATGCTTCGAGGTCTTGCAAATACTTGAGGTATTCTGCTTTATTTGGTAGCTTGTGTAGCAATTCCACTATTTCTTGGTCGGTGAGTTTTTGCATGATATCCGCTCCCTTTTTGGTGTGAATCGGTTGTTTTGATACAACTATACAAAACCTATGGTTGTAATTCAATTAGCAATTTGCACAAATCAGGAAAGATGTGCTTAAAAGTCCGAGTTATTGTATGACGGGAGGTGGCAGCATGGGCCAACGCAAACGCCGGGCCGATGGCCTGTTGGAACGCAAGCGAACCATTGACGGCAAGGTCGTGCATTTTTACGGGCATACTTTGGCCGAGGTTGAACAAAAAATTGACGACTACAAAGCCGCCCTGGCTGAAACGAAAGCCCAGGGTGAGAAATTCTCGGTCGTCTACGATGACTGGATGAAACTCCGCCGCACGCAGATTAAACCCTCCACGCTGTACTGCTCCTTCGCAGCCTGCGCCCGCACGCGGGAGGAATGGGCAGACTACCGAATGAAAGAAATAACGCCGACGCGCATTGCCGCCTGGTATCAGCGCTTGGGGGATCAGGGCTATGCAAAGGGCACCGTGCGCAACCATCAGGATATCCTTGCCAGCGTGTTCCGGCATTGGATTGTCTACTTTGGCGGCGACTTTAATCCTTGCCCTTATGTTGATGTGCCGCGTAACCTCTCCACGAAAGTGCGCATGCCACCCACTGACGCGCAGCTTGCCGCAGTAAGAGCACACCCGGAGGGCTTTGGTTTTGTGGCCTGGCTTCTCATGTATACGGGTATTCGTTTGGGTGAGTGCATGGCGCTGCAATGGCAGGACGTGGACTTTGATGCAGGGGTTATCCATATCACAAAATCTGTATGGTGGCGCAACTGCAACCCAGTTATTACCACCCCCAAAACCAAGAATGCCATTCGTGATGTGCCTATTCTCGCTGTGCTGCGCCCCTTGCTGCTAGAGCATCAGGGAGCGCCCACGGACTATGTTACCTCTGGGCGGGCCACGCCCTTTACCTCGTCTGAGTATCGCCGCAGATGGGCCGCATATTGGCGCTCCCTGGGCTATTATCATTCGGACGGCTCTGGGGCGTGGGATGCGGATGTGTCTGCGCATCAGTTCCGCCACGGTATGGCTTCCACCCTGTATGCTGCGGGCGTTGGCGAAATGGAAGCGCAGAGAATTCTTGGCCACGCATCCATCACCACCACCCATGAGGTGTATACCCACCTGCGGCAAGCCCAGCTTTCTGCAGCTGCTGACCGCTTGAATGATTTTATCTCGACCGGGTCGTAGGTCGTATAAAGGTCGTGAGGTACTGAAAATGAACCGATACAACGTTATTAAAATAATGGTTGACGAATAAGCGATGCCGAAGCTGACACAGGTAAAAGAAACAAAAAGAGGCCGCTATGCGCTGTTCTTTGACGGCGAGTTTGCCTTTTCGCTGGACGAGGACACCTTTGCCATGGCGGGGCTGCATACCGGGGATGAGCTGGAAGAATGGCAGATCCATGACCTGCAGACCAAAAGCGACACCCGCAAGGCTGTGGATAAAGCCATGGACCTGCTGGCCCTGCGGGACCATGCAGCCGGGGAGCTTTATCAAAAGCTCTGCCGCAGCTTTGACCCTCACAGCGCTGCCGCCGCCGTGGCAAAAATGCAGGAGCTGAACCTGCTGGATGACGCCGGTTTTGCCCGCCGCCGTGCGGCGGAGCTGCTGCGCAAGCGCAAGAGCCGCCGTGCAATTCTGGATGATCTGCACGCCAAAGGCATTGACCGCGGCGCGGCCGCCGAAGCGGTGGAAGCTCTGTTTGCCCAAAGCGAGGAGGACGAGGAGGAAAACCCGGAGCTGGCCAATGCCCGCGCACTGGTGGAACGCCACTATGCCGCAAAGCTGGCACAGGGCAAATGGCAGCAGGTAGCTGCCGCTTTGGCACGGCGCGGGTTCTCCCACAACGTGATCCGCCAGGCATTGGCAGATGCCGAGACAGAAGAAACCGAAGCGTAACACAAAAAAGTACACACCGCAGGGGCAAAAAATGCTCCTGCGGCATTGTGGTATCAATGCACCGAACGGATAGCTTTGCCTGAATTTTGCCAAAGCAAGCGGCAGAGCCCAACATAACATACTGAAAAGAGAGACAGGAACAACCATACATGAATATTGCAATTATTTCCCTTGGATGCCCCAAAAACCAGGTCGATGCTGATGTATTCTGCCACGCGCTGATCAAGGCGGGCCACCAGACGGTTGCGGACCCCGAACAGGCGGACATTATTATTGTCAACACCTGCGGCTTTATCCAGTCCGCTAAAGAGGAAGCCATTGAGAACATTTTGATGGCCTGCCAGTATAAGCAGCAGAATCCCAACCTGAAGGTGATCGTGACCGGCTGTCTGGCTGAGCGCTATAAAACCCAGATTGTGAGCGAAATGCCGGAAGTGGACGCCGTTGTGGGCATTGGCTCCAACGCCGCTCTGCCCGCCATTGTGGAGCGCCTGACCGCCAACGGCGCGGGCCAGGTGGAAAGCTATGGCCCTAAATGCGATATGGAGCTGGGCGGTGCCCGTGTTATCAGCACGCCGCGCCACTATGCTTACCTGAAAATTGCCGAAGGCTGCAACAACCGCTGCCATTACTGCGCCATCCCGCTCATCCGCGGCCCGCTGCGCAGCCGCCCCATTGACGACTGTGTTGCCGAAGCTCGCTGGCTGGCCGGGGAGGGCGTGAAAGAGCTGATCCTGGTGGCGCAGGACCCCACCGCTTACGGCGAGGACTGGGGCAAACCCGGCGCAGTTTGCGAACTGTTGGATAAGCTGAACACCATTGAGGGCATCCGCTGGATCCGTGTGCTGTACGCCTACCCGGAGCGTATCTCCGATGAATTCATCGCAGCCCTTGTGCGCAACAATAAGGTTGTGCCGTATCTCGATCTGCCCATCCAGCACTGCGATGACGAGGTGCTGAAAAACATGAACCGCCGCGGCGGCCGCAAAGAAATTGAGGATGCCATCCGCCGCCTGCGCGCGGCCATCCCCAACATCACGCTGCGCACCACCCTGATTGCAGGTTTCCCTGGTGAGACCGAGGAACAGTACAGCGAGCTGTGCGACTTTGTCAAAACCGTCAAGTTTGACCGCCTGGGCTGCTTTGCCTATTCCGCCGAGGAAAACACCGTGGCCGCCAAGATGGACAATCAGATTGACGAGGAAGTCAAGCAGCGCCGCGCAGACCACATTATGGAGCTGCAGGCCGAGATCAGCGCGGAAAAGGAAGCAGAAAAGGTCGGCAAGACCTATGAGTGCATCTGCGATGGCGTGGACGATGAAACCGGCATGTACCTGCTGCGCTCCGCAGCAGACTGCCCGGAAATTGATGGCAGTATCATGACCCCGGCAGATACCCCGCTGGAAGCCGGCGCGTTCTATAACGTTACCATCACCGATGCCGATACTTATGATCTTTATGGTTATGCGGAAAGCAAAGTGGAGGAATAAAACATGAATCTGCCTAACAAATTAACGATGATGCGTGTCATCATGGTGCCGTTCTTTATGGTATTTGCTGCCATGAGCCATATGGGCACGCTCCAGTTCAACGCAACGTATGCCTTGATAGCGGGCATTCTGTTTGCTGTGGCCAGCTTTACGGATTTCCTGGATGGCTACCTGGCCCGCAAGAACCACCTGGTAACGGACTTTGGCAAGTTTATGGACCCGCTGGCTGATAAAATGCTCACCACCGCCGCCATTATTTATATGGTGGTGGACGGTGTCTGCTCCCCCGTGGTGCTGGCCATTATCATGTTCCGCGAGTTTGCTGTGGCCGGTGTGCGCATGATTGCGGCAGAGTCCGGTACCGTCATTGCCGCAAACATGTGGGGCAAGGTCAAAACCGTGCTGCAGATGGTCACCATCATCTTCTATTACTTTGCCATGGCGCTCGCCCCGGCGGACGGCGTTGGGGTTATCAGCTTTACCACCCAGGTGCTGTGCTGGGCCGTTGCTGCCGTTACCGCACTTTCCGGCTGCATCTACCTGTGGCAGAATCGTTCCTGCTTTATGCAGGCAAAATGATGCTGCCCCCTTGCAACCGCTTATCAGGGCGGCTATAATAAATCTGAACGGTTTGCAGGTTTAGCCGCGCCGTACCAGCAAAGTTGGGAAAGGAAGTTCCTGTCCATGCAGATTTTTAATACCATGACCCGCAAAAAGGAAGATTTTATCCCGCAGGAGCCGGGCGTTTATCGCATTTACGTCTGCGGCCCTACGGTGTATAACTATATCCATATCGGCAATGCGCGCCCCATGATCGTGTTTGACACGCTGCGCCGCTATCTGGAGTACCTTGGCAACAAGGTGCTGTATGTTTCCAATATCACCGATATTGACGATAAACTGATCAAAAAAGGCCAGGCGGACGGCACCACCATGCAGGAGGTTGCCCGCAAGTTCGAGGCGGAGTACATCAAAGATTCCGAGGGCCTGAACGTTAAGACCCCCACCGTGCGCCCCCGCGCAACCGAGCATATTGGTGAGATCATCAAGATCGTCAAGGACCTGGTCGAATCCGGACATGCTTACGTTGCCCACAACGGCGATGTCTACTTCCGCGTTAAGTCTGATCCCGGTTACGGCAAGCTGAGCCACCTGAACCTGGACGACCTGGAAAGCGGCAACCGCGAACTGCGCAGCCAGATGGATGACGACCTGAAAGAAGACCCCGCAGATTTTGCTGTCTGGAAGGCCGCCAAGCCGGGCGAGCCTTCCTGGAACAGCCCCTGGGGCCAGGGCCGTCCGGGCTGGCACATTGAGTGCAGCGCCATGGCCCGTAAGCACCTGGGAAAGACCATCGACCTGCATGCAGGCGGCCAGGACCTGATTTTCCCCCATCACGAAAACGAGATTGCACAGTCGGAGTGCGCCAACGGCTGCACCTTCAGCCATTACTGGATGCACAACGGCTTTTTGAACATCAACAACCAGAAGATGTCCAAGAGCGCCAACAACTTCTTTACCGTGCGTGAAATTGCCGATAAGTACGGCTATGAGCCGATCCGTTATTTTATGCTCACCGCTGGTTACCGCATGCCGCTGAACTATACGGTGGACCTGATTGAGAGCTGCAAGAACAGCTTGGAGCGCCTGTACACCTGCCGCGATAACCTGGATTTTGCCATCCGCAATGCCCATGGCACTGACACTGCCCTGACTGAAAAGTGCGAAGAAGCACGCAAAAAGTTCAAGACCGCCATGGATGACGACCTGAACACCCCCGATGCTTTGGCCGCCATTTTTGAGTTCGTCAAGGACATCAACACCATGTCCGATGCTGCCGATAAGGCTACGTTGGAAAAGGCCGCCGCCACGTTTGACGAGCTGACCGGTGTGCTGGGCCTGATGTATAACCGCAAGGCCGAGGAAGCCCCCGACAAAGTGAAGCAGCTGGTGGAAGAGCGCGCCGCAGCCAAAAAGGCCAAGGACTTTGCCCGCGCCGATGCTCTGCGCGCCAAAATCACTGAGCTGGGCTGGAATGTGATGGACACCGCCAAGGGCCCGCAGCTGACCAAGCTATAATTATTACTGCACAATCACGGCAAAACAAAGGAATTGGAAACAGGGAAGCATCTGCCTCTGCTTCCGGTTCCTTATTTTATTGCAGCGGCAAATACGCTGCATTATCTGGAGAGTTCAGAATGACAAATACCAGAACCAAACAGGAAGAGCGAACGCTGTATATTATATTGGCCGCAGCGCTTGCCGCGCGCCTGCTGCTGGCCCTTGTTACTGAAGGCTACACCTATGATATGAGCTGCTTTGTGGCCTGGGGGGATAAGCTGGCCAGCGAAGGTCCCGCGGCCTTTTACAGCGCCGACTATTTTGCGGACTATCCGCCCGGCTACATCCTTGTGCTGGGGCTGGTCAGCCTGGTGCGCAAGGCGCTCCAACTGAGCTATGAATCCCGCTGGACCTATTTTTTGCTGGCACTGATCCCCGCAATCTGCGATTGTGCCGCCGTGGTGCTGCTGGACCATATCAGCCGCCGGTATATGGGGCAGGGCAGGGCACAGCGCTGCCTGGTGCTGTTTGCGGCGTTCTGCCCGCTGACCTTGTTTGATACCGGCATCTGGAAGCAGATCGATGGGGCTTTTGCGCTGCCGCTGCTGCTCTGCTTCTGGCTGCTGGAAGAGCGCCGCTATCTGCTCGCTGCGGTGCTGTACGGCGTGGCGCTGGCCATCAAGCCGCAGGCACTGTTGGCTGGGCCGGTGCTGGCCGTCTGCTTTTTGGTGGCTATTGCGGATGCCGTGCGGGATGGCAAAAGCCCGCTGAAATCGGTCGGCCAGATTTTTGGCGGTGCTGCGCTGGCTTTGCTGCCGCCGCTGCTGGCGGGCCTGCCGTTTTACGGGGCAAAAAATCTGGTGCCGTCCTTGATCGATAAGTACATCACCACGGCGTCTGGCTACCAGTATGCCACCATCAATGCGTTCAACTGGTTTGCAGCGCTGGGCGGCAACTGGCAGGCGCTGGATGCTTGCCCGGTGTTTAACCTGAGCTGGAAAGTGCTGGGCATTTTTAACATCGCTGTTATCACGGTGCTGCTTGTGGTGCTGGCGGTCATCAGCTGGCGGGCGGGGCGGTTTTCCCCGCTGCTGCTGGCAGCGTTTTACACGGTGGGGATTTTTACCTTTGCCCATTGCATGCACGAGCGTTACCTGGTGCTAGGCATGCTGCTGGTACTGCTTGCTGCGGCGCGCTGGAATGACATCCGTCTGTATGGCGCCGGGTTTGGTCTGTCGATAACGGGCTTCTTGAACCTGGAAACTGTGTATACCCTGGTAGGCAGCGATGACGAGTGGCTCAGCAGCGATACCAGCCGCGAGTTTGCCATGGCAGTCGGCTTTGCCGAAACGGCAGCCTTTGTGCTGCTGGCTTTCACCGCGTGGGCCATCTGCCGCCATGGAGCGATTTCTCCACTGGCAAAAGTGGAAACCATCGAAAAAGATAAAACAAAAACAGTGCAGAAAAAGCTGGAACTGTGCACCCTGCGCATTGATCCGCAGCCTGCCTGGACGGCTAAAGAGAAGAAAGCCTTGGCAACGCTGACGTTGATCGTTGCTGTGGTGAGCTTTGCCTACCTTGGCAGCATGAAAGCACCGCAGAACCCTGTGGATGCTACGGACAGCACGGCAACCATCGACTTTACCCCGCAGCAGGACGCGGTGGAAATCTGGGTGTACCCCGGCATTTCCACCGGCGGCAGCCTGCGCATCACGGATGCAGCGGGCAATGAGCTGTACCAGAAGGAACTGAGCTATGCAACGCCGTTCTGCTGGACCAAAACGGCCATCACGGCTCCGGCAGGGCAGACCCTGACCGCAACGATTGAAAATGCGCAGATGTTTGAACTGGCCCTGCGGGATGCCACCGGTGCGCTGGTGCCGGTAACGGGCGGCGATGCCCTGTTTGATGAGCAGAGCGAAGTGCCAGATACCATCAGCCAGCTGAACAGCATGTATTTCGATGAAATCTATCATGGCCGTACTGGGTACGAAATGCTGCACCGCATGACGGCATACGAAACCACCCACCCGCCGCTGGGCAAAGATTTTATCATGCTGGGCATTGCTATTTTTGGAATGACAGCCTTTGGCTGGCGCTGTGCCGGAACGCTGTTCGGCGTGATGCTGGTGCCGCTGATGTGGTGCTTTGCCCGCCGTCTGACCCACAAACGCTGGGCCGGGGCCATGGCAGGTGCGCTGATTGCCGCTGGGTTCATGCGATTTTCCCAAAGCCGCATTGCCACAATCGATATTTACGGTACGTTCTTTATCCTGTTAGGCGCATATTTTATGGTATGGTATTGCCAGAGCGTGCTGCAAAACGGCGTAAACGGCTCGCTGCTGCCCATGGCGCTGGGTGGCGTGGCATTTGGGCTTGGGTGTGCATCCAAGTGGACCGGAATTTATGCCGGGGCAGGGCTTGCGGTATTGTACCTGGGTGTGCTGTATGCCCGCTGGAAGCAAAAACAGCCGGGCTTCTGGAAAGAATTCCGGATGGCTGCTGTGGGCGGTGTGGCGTTTTACATCGTTGTGCCGTTCCTGATCTATCTTGCATCCTATCTGCCTTATTGGTGGAAAGACCCTACCTTTGGTTTGCGGGATTGGTGGGATTGCCAAACCTACATGTACTGGTACCATTCCACCCTGAAAGCAACCCACCCGTTTGAAAGTCGCTGGTACACCTGGCTGCTGGACCTGCGCCCAGTGTGGTATTACAAAAATTCTTACCTGGAAGCTGGGCTTCAGGGCAGCATTGCGGGTTTTTATAACCCGGTCATTTGCTGGGCGGGGCTGTTCTGCATTTTGCTGTTGCTGTGGCGCCAGGTTTCGGCTCGCGGCACGGAAAAGGGAGCGGGCGTTCTGATCTTGTACGCCAGCCAGCTGCTTTCCTGGATGCTGGTATCGCGCTGCACTTTCATGTACCATTACTTCCCCAGCTCGGTCTTTGCGTTGACGGCCATTGTGCTGGTTTTAACGCAGATGAAGCGGCAGGACCGCGCCAAAAAGATTGGCGCGGGGCTGTGCATTGCGGCGCTGGTGTGCTTTGCCTGGTTCTATCCCGTTCTGTCCGGCTTGCCCGTGCCGACCCTGTGGGCGCAGAGCACCAAGATTTTGCCGAGTTACGGGTTCTATTAAGGCAGTTACGGGGAGTCTTTTCGGCCTTTTTGAAAAAAGGCCTGGCGAAAAACTTTAATTATTTTCACGAATTACATTATATAAAATAAATGTGCGGCTCCGGGCGGTGAATGCAGCGGGGCCGCACATTTTTGTGTGCAGGAGAATTTGAAGAAAAAGCAATATTTTTAGAGTGCATGCGATAAGTACCGATCTTCACGCAAGGTAGAGACTTACGCGGCAAAAATCAGGTTTCCGGCAGGTAGATATGGTGGGGCAAGCCCTCAACATAGATGGGGGTCAGCTCGGCCTGGATCAGCGGCATAGCATAAGCCAGGAACTCCGGCAGCATGGCAGTGTGGTCGGCGTTGACCCATTCCAGCGGAACTTTCTTTTCCAGGTTGGCAACCTCGCTGATGGGGTGCAGGCTGGTGGTACACTGGTACGGTGCGTTGGAAATGCGGTCCAGTGCGACCATTTCGCCGGTGTGCCCTTCAAAAGCGGCTTTGGCGGCAGCACCGCCCACCTGGTATGCCTCGGTGATATCGGTACGGCTGGTCAGGTGGCCAGCGCAGCGCTGCAGGGTGGAAAGCTCAATGCAGCGGGTCTTGGTGTCCAGACGGCGGGCAACGGTGTTGGCCAAAAAGCGTGCCGTGCCGGTCAGGGCTTTGTGGCCGAACGCGTCAACTGCGTGCACATCGTCGGCCAGCTCGCAGACATAGCGGCCATCAGCCAGTTTAACGCCTTCGGAAACAGCAATCACGATGGAAGGCTTTTCTTTCTGCATCCGCTCCACTTTTTCCACAAAGCGGTCTACATTAAAGGGAACTTCGGGCAGGCAGATCATATCCACGCCCTCACAGTCCTCACCCCTTGCCAGGGAGGCAGCGGCGGTCAGCCAGCCGGCATTGCGGCCCATAATCTCCACAATGGTAACGTACTTGGTGCCATATACGGTGGCATCGCGGATGATTTCCTTCATCACAACGCCAATGTACTTGGCGGCGCTGCCGTAACCGGGAGTATGGTCGGTCACCATCAGGTCATTGTCAATAGTCTTGGGAACGCCCATAAAGCGGATATCGCTGCCAATATGGGCACCGTAATCAGCCAGCTTGCCGATGGTATCCATGCTGTCATTGCCGCCGATGTAGAAGAAATAGCCGATATCCAGTTCGCCCAGGATCTCGAACAGCTTCTGGTATACGGCTTCGCCCTCGGCGGTGTGCCAGTCGGGCAGCTTGTAGCGGCAGCTGCCCAGATAGCTGGACGGTGTGCGCTTGAGCAGCTCAATGTCCATGGCACTTTTCAACTTGTCATCCAGTACGCAGACGCGGCGCTCCAACAGGCCGGCCACACCGTGCATCATGCCGTACACCTTACCTGCACCGCGGCGCTTGCAGCTTTCATAAACGCCGGCCAGGCTGGAATTGATGACTGAGGTGGGGCCGCCGGATTGACCGACGATCGCATTTTTTGCCATAAAATAATCTCCTTCTCTTCGGCAGTGCCGTGCGCACTGCTGTTTGTGTGCCGTGCGGCAGGCGGGCCGCCCTATGCACAATTATGTCATAATTAGTGTAACATATTTTTAATATGGGATACCATTGCGGGAGTTGACAAAAATAAGAAAGAGTATTTAGCACTATTTTTGTTCCGCTTGCCGGAACCTGCAAAGCGTTGCGCTTTCCGTATTGAGGAAAATCATTCCATACAGCGGAATTGTATAGCCTTGTGAAAGAAATAACTGCGAGAAAACGCCTAAAAACATTGCAAAAATTGCATATACGTGTAAAAATAACGAAAAAACGGCAGGTGAAAAGAACACTTTTTGTACCGTAATAAGTGCAAAATTTGTATGTAGGCGGCAATAGACAGGCGCTTTTTATGTAAAGAGAAATTTCCGGAACAGAAAAGTGGAGAGTGAAGAAGAAACAATAAAAACCGGAGGAAAAGGTCCACAGAGACCCGAAGCCAACCATGATTTATATGGATCGGTTTGATTGAAAAGATAGCATGTCCCCAAAGTGAAAGAGGAAGGCTCCCAATAAGAAACAAAATATCCCGGAATGGGAGCCGCCCACAGCAGGCGGCACACCGTTCCGGGATGTTTTAATGTTATTTGATAAGATCCGGAAAAAACGCTCGCTTAGTTCTTTTCAACAATCAGCATACGCATGGCGTTCAGCACGGCAAGAATCATAACGCCAACGTCGGCAAAGACGGCCCACCACATATTGGCAATGCCAAAGGCTCCCAACAGCAGGAAGATGGCTTTGACGGCAAGGGCGAATACAATGTTCTGGTACACAATGTGCATGCACTTGCGGGAAATCTTCATAGCCAGGCTGATCTTGGCCGGGTCGTCATCCATCAGAACAACGTCAGCGGCCTCAATAGCAGCGTCACTTCCCATGGCGCCCATCGCGATGCCGACATCGGCGCGCATCAACACGGGGGCGTCGTTGATGCCATCACCGGCAAAGGTCAGGATATCGTTCTTGCCCTTGGTGGCCAGCAGCTCTTCCACGCGGTTGACTTTATCGGCGGGCAGCAGCTGGGCATGGTATTCATCCAGCCCCAGCTGGCCGCTGATCTCGCTGGCAACGGCTTCACTGTCGCCGGTCAGCATGATGGTACGCACGCCCTGGGCTTTCAGGGCGGCAATGGCCTGCTTGGAGTGTTCCTTCACTTCGTCCGCGATCAGAACAGAGCCAAGGAACTGGCCGTCACGCGCCACATAAACCACAGTACCGGTGCCGGTATTTTTGGTGTAGATAATCTTGCTGTCGTCCATCATGCGGGCGTTGCCTGCCAGCACCACATGGCCGTCCACCATAGTGCGGACACCGTGGCCAGCAATTTCCTGAGCATCGGTCGCACGGCGGGCATCCAGCTCGCCGCAGGCTTCGCGCAGACTCTTGCTGATGGGATGGCTGGAAAAGCTTTCGGCCAAAGCAGCCTGTTCCAGCAACTCTTTTTCGGTGCAGCCGTTGGCCGGGCTGACCTGGCTGACGGCAAAAACGCCCTTGGTCAGGGTGCCGGTTTTATCAAACACAGCAATGGAGGTGTTGGCAAGTGCTTCCAGATAGTTACCGCCCTTGATGAGGATGCCGCAGCGGGAAGCGCCGCCGATGCCGCCGAAGAAGCTCAGAGGAATGCTGATGACCAGCGCGCAGGGACAGCTGATAACCAGGAAGGTGAGCGCACGGCTGATCCAGGTCAGCCAGCCGCCGCCCAGCACCAGCGGTGGTAAAATGGCAAGTACCAAAGCGCCGATGCAGACGGCGGGGGTGTAATAATGGGCGAACTTGGTAATAAAGTTTTCAGCGCGGGCCTTTTTCAGGCTGGAATTTTCCACCATGTCCAGGATCTTGGCAACGGTGGATTCACCGTACAGCTTGGTGGTGCGCAGCTTCAGCAGGCCGTCGCCGTTCACGCAGCCGCTGATGATCTCGCTGCCGGGATGCACAAAGCGAGGCTTGCTTTCGCCGGTAAGGGCGGCGGTGTTCAGCGTGCTTTCGCCAGAAATGACCTCGCCGTCAATGGGAACTTTCTCACCGGGGCGCACGACCAGCACAGAGCCGATGGGCACATCGTCGGGATCAACGGTACTTACCGTGCCGTCGGCAGTTTCCAGGTTGGCGCTGTCGGGGCGGATATCCATCAAATCGCTGATGCTCTTGCGGCTTTTGCCGACGGCGTAACTCTGGAACAGTTCGCCAATCTGGTAGAACAGCATAACGGCAACGCTCTCACTGAACTCACCCAGGCAGAGCGCTCCCACAGTGGCAACGGCCATCAAAAAGTTCTCGTCAAAAACTTCGCCGTGAACAATGCCCAGCACAGCTTTGCGCAGCACATCGTGGCCAATGATGAAGTACGGCACCAGGAAGAGCACCAGCTCCAGATACCAGGGGATAGCCACCAGTTTGGAAGCCAGAATAATGGCCAGATACAGCACCGCTGAAATAATGATACGTTTCAGCGTCTTTTTCTGCTTCTTTGTCATAAGATAAGACCTCTCTTTTGGGTGTTCGTCAGGAAAAAAGGGGCAAAAATAAGGGCGGTTGGAAACCGCCCTGAGCGTGTCACAAAAGCTCCACGCTACAAAGGTGGGGTTCGCCGCAGTGTGGCTGCGCCACGCTCCTGCACCCCTCCTTTGGAACCACCCTGCCGCAAAGAAGCATGTTCTCATGCCTGGACGGCACTCGGACCTGCTTTTTTGCTTGCAAGGTATTCCGAAACTTTCAGGCGGTTGGAAACCGTCCGAAAATGCTGGTGCAAGGAGCTTACAGCTCGATCTCAAAGTCCGGCTCAACACGCTTGGCGGTCTTAACAACATCCTTCAGCACGGCATCGAACTTATCATCATCGACATCCAGAACCATCTTTTGGGCCATAAAGCTGACGGAAGCGCTGTTCACGCCGGGCAGCTTTTTAACGGCATCTTCAATTTTGGCGGCGCAGTTTGCACAATCAACTTCGATTTTGAATTTCTTCTGCATGATAATATCTCCTTTGGTTTTATGATCAATATTTTTTGAAAAATAAGGGGTAACAAGAGTTGGGGGCGTTTTATTCCTCCACATGCTCCATGCCAAGCGCAATCATGCTGCGCACATGATCATCATCCAGGGAATAGAACACCGTTTTTCCGTCCCGCCGGAACTTGACCAGCTTGCTGGCTTTCAGCAGCCGCAGCTGGTGGCTGACGGCGCTTTGGGAAACATCCAGCAGCTGGGCCAAATCGCCTACGCACAGCTCGCTCTCAAACAGCGCGTACAGGATCTTGATGCGGGTGGTATCCCCAAACACACGGAACAGCTCCGAAAGGTCATACAGAACCTCGTCGTCCGGCAGATCGCTGCGCAGCCTGGCAACGATATCCGGCTCACCGTGGCAGTCTGGGTCACATACCGGAACATCAGGCAGGGCGTTGGCTAAGCCATCCGGTGCTGTGGCGGGCTGCGGGAACTTTTTGGTATCAGGCATTGGGAGTATCACCTCGGTATCAAATATTTTATCATATGAATGATTGTTCATATGTTGACATTATAATACTGCCAACAGGGGCGTTTGTCAATAGGGGAAGGCAAAAAATATCGGGAAATTTTTTATGGAAGGAGAGGGGCCGGGGGTGGGGGATGAGAAAGAATAATGAATAAATAATAAAGAATCATGTCGGTGGGCCGCGGCGCAAATACTCTCCTGCAAAATGAGTCAACCGTGAGCATGGAAACCTCCGAAACAACAAAAAAAGCCGCGCGTCCCACCCCCCATACAAGGGGCAAAACGCGCGGCACAAATTTATTTTGTTGGTGCTATATTAGGGCAACACCGCGCAATTCCCGCCTTGCGGCTTAAGCACCGCTCCGGCAGC
>ERZ791740.308-NODE-308-length-45396-cov-5.683620_pt1 | contig 45396 bp, 42 predicted proteins | sample MGYA00510041_ERZ791740 | MGnify/ENA primary metagenome ERZ791740 (study PRJEB30046, sample SAMN00791959) | human gut metagenome | study: EMG produced TPA metagenomics assembly of the A metagenome-wide association study of gut microbiota in type 2...
GGTAGCTCCACCAGCTGTACTTCACCTCGTCCGGGTGCACCACCCGGAAGCTGTCGGCAAACCCGGCCGCCAGCAGCTCGGTCATCTTGGCCCGCTCCTGGTCAGTGAAGCCCGCGCTCATCCGGTTGGTCTTCGCATTCTTGATGTCGATCTCGGTGTGGGCCACGTTCAGGTCACCGCAGAGGATGACCGGCTTTTTCGCGTCCAGCTCCAGCAGGTAGGCCCGGAACGCATCTTCCCAGGTCATGCGGTAGTCCAGCCGCTTCAGGCCGTCCTGGCTGTTGGGCGTGTAGCAGTTGACCAGGTAGAAGCCGGGATATTCCAGCGTCAGCACCCGGCCCTCGTGGTCGTGCTCCTCCCTGCCGATGCCGGTGGTCACGGCCAGCGGGGCCGTTTTGCACCAGCAGGCCGTGCCGGAGTAGCCCTTTTTCTCGGCGGAGTAGGTGTACTCGGTGTAGCCCTCGGGGGCAAAATCAGCCTGCCCCGGCTGCATCTTGGTCTCCTGCACCGAGAAGATGTCGGCATCCAGCGCCGCAAAGCTTGCGGCAAAATCGTGGGTCAGGCAGGCCCGCAGGCCGTTGACGTTCCAGCTGATCAGTTTCATATCCTGTTCCTTTCTTATGCCTGATATTTTGTTTTCCATGCGCCGCTCTTCATGCGCGCCACAAAGCAGATGACACGGCAGACCCAGTCAATGACCATGGCGATCCAGACACCCACAGCGCCCCAGCCCATCCTGACACAGAGCAGGTAGCTGAATCCCAGCCGCCAGATGGCCATGCTGAGCACAGAGACCACCATGGTAAATTTTACATCGTTGGCCGCGCGCAGGGCGTTGGGCAGAACAAAGGAGGCCGGCCACAGGAACAGGCCGCTGCCTGCGTGGATCTGCACCAGCAGGATGGCCAGCGCCATGGTCTCGCCGGAGAGGGCGTAGATGCCCACCAGCGGCTTGAGGAAGAGCAGGATGCCGCCGTTGAAGATCCCCATAGAGATGTAGGCCCAGAGCAGCAGCTTGCGGGTGTAGAAAACGGTCTGCTCATTGTCCCCTGCGCCAACGCAGCGGCCCACCACCGTGATCATGGCCAGACCAATGGCCTGCCCCGGGATGCAGCCCACGCCGTCCAGATTGTTTGCCACGGCATTGGCGGCGATCTGCACTGTGCCGAAGGTGGAGATCATGCTCACCACCAGAATGCGGCCCGCCTGGAACAGGCTGTTCTCAAAGGCGGACGGAATGCCGATGCCCAGGATGCGCTTTGCCATCCGGCCATCCAGCCGGAACGTTTTGGGCACGGTGAGCATGTGGCCCTTCTGGTAGCAGCGGTTCAGGATGAGCACCGCTGCCACGGCACGGGAGAGGACACTGGGCCAGGCAACACCGTCCACGCCCATGCCCAGCACAAAGATGCAGACCGCATTGCCCACGATGTTGATGATGTTCATCAGGATGCTGATCTGCATGGAGATTTTGGAGTTGCCCATGCTGCGGAAGAGCGCCGCACCGGCATTGTACATGGCCAGGAACGGGTAGCTGACCGCCGTGATGCGCAGGTAGAGCACACCGGCCTCCAGTACGTCGGCATCGATGCTGCCATAGCACAGCCGGATCATGGGACGGGCCAGCACAAAGCAGAACACCCCCACACCCACGCCCAGCAGAGCGCTGAGCAGGATCAGCTGACCCGAGCTTGCGTTGGCGTGCTCCTGCTCCTTTGCACCCAGATACTGGCTGACCACCACCGCGCCGCCGGTGGCCAGCGCCGCAAACAGCACGATGATGAGGTTGTTGATCATATCCACCAGGCTGACACCCGAGATGGCGGCTTCGCCGCAGCGGGAAACCATCATGGTATCGGCCATGCCCACCGTCACGGCCAGCAGCTGCTCCACCAGCAGCGGCCCCACCAGCTTGAGCAGGTCGCGCTGGCTGAACAGCGGGGCCCGCCCGCCAAAGCACGGGGCCTTGTTTTGTGCGATCGTATATTCCATTCTATCCCTCGCTTCTTCCCACACCTTTTCTGCCCTTCCGGGCCGCAGAGCGTCTTTTTCTCATAGATGTATCCATCATAACACAGCCGCATCCTGTTGTAAAGAATCAGCTTCTGTGATTCCGGACCTCTGCCCCCAGCCCGTGCTTGTTTCATCACTTTGCCAAATGTATCTCTCCCATTTTTGTGCGTTGTGACAAAATTGCATTTTTTGCTCGAACAAGAGAACTTTTTTCAGAAAAGCTCTTGTAATTTTTTGTGAAAAGTGTTATCTTGTATCCAACAGAAGTGTCAGTTGGATACAAAGTGAAACGACGCGCTTTCCTCTCCGGCACTCCTGTTGTTCATCCTTCTATTATTATGCTATTTTCTTCATTTACCTTCTTATCATTTACCCTGTCCTGAAACGGACAAACAAAAAACGCTTCCTCACCTGCACGGGGGAGCGTTTTTTGTTTGTCTGCCGCCCACCATAGAAAAGCGCCCTGCACCTTTCACGGCACAGGGCGCTTTGTGTTCTGTTTTTACAGTGCTGCAACAGCGGCCTTGAGCTCATCCACGCGGTCCGTGTTCTCCCACTTCACGCCCAGATCCTCGCGGCCCATGTGGCCGTAGGCGGCCAGCTTGCGGTAGATGGGCTTCCGCAGGCCCAGGTCACGGATGATGGCGGCGGGGGTCAGGTCAAAGACCTTCTCCACAGCCTGCTCGATCTTCTCATCGGAGACCGTGCCGGTGCCAAAGGTGTCCACCATGATGGACACGGGCTTTGCCACGCCGATGGCGTAAGCCACCTGCACCTCGCACTGCTTGGCCAGGCCGGCAGCCACGATGTTCTTGGCCACCCAGCGGGTCGCATAGGCTGCGCTGCGGTCCACCTTGCTGGGGTCCTTGCCGGAGAATGCGCCGCCGCCGTGACGTGCGTAGCCGCCGTAGGTGTCCACGATGATCTTACGACCGGTCAGGCCGGTGTCGCCCTGGGGGCCACCAACCACAAAGCGGCCGGTGGGGTTGATATAGTACTTGGTGTTCTCGTCCAGCAGCTCGGCGGGGATGGTGGCCTTGATGACCTTTTCCATCACGTCGGCACGCAGCTGGTCCATGCTCACGCTCTCGCTGTGCTGGCTGGAGATGACCACGGCGTCCACACGCACGGGCTTGTTGTTCTCGTCGTACTCCACGGTGACCTGGCTCTTGCCGTCCGGGCGCAGGTAGCTCATCTCGCCGTTCTTGCGCACCTCGGTCAGGCGCTTGGCCAGCTTGTGGGCCAGGCTGATGGGCAGCGGCATCAGCTCGGGTGTCTCGTTGCAGGCGTAGCCGAACATCATGCCCTGGTCGCCCGCACCGGCCACGTCGTCGTTGGTGCCCAGCGCAATGTCGGGGCTCTGGCCGTCGATGTTGGTGATGACGCCGCAGGTGTCGCAGTCAAAGCCGTACTTGGCGCGGTCATAGCCGATGGAGCGGATGACCTCGCGCGCCGTGCCGGGGATGTCCACGTAGCAGCTGGTCGTGATCTCGCCCATGATGTGGACGAGGCCGGTGGAGCAGGTCGTCTCGCAGGCAACGCGGGCACCGGGGTCCTGCGCCAGGATGGCGTCGAGGATGGCGTCGGAGATCTGGTCGCAGATTTTGTCGGGATGCCCCTCGGTGACGGATTCGGACGTGAAAAGAACTTTGGACATTGGGGAAAGCCTCCTATAAAATATTCGGCAGAAACGCAACCGTGGAAACAAAAAGCGCGCAGCCGGAAAGACTGCGCGCGGTAACGCTTATCTTTCGGTTTCCCGCAGGACTTGGCACCTTGCGCATACGCGCAGGTTGTCGGGCTTCATCGGGCCTGTTCCCTCAGCCGCTCTTGATAAGTTGCTATTCTGTTGTTGTGAAGTTAGTGTACCACAGGTTTTTAGCAAAGTCAACGATATTTCGTTGTGCAGTTCAGACGGTTTGCACAAAAGTGGGGCAGATGCGGCAGCGTGTGTGGTTTTGGAGGAGAGCCTTCCCCATCGGGGGAAGGTGGCCGAGGCCCCGCCCGAGGCCGGATGAGGGCAAAGCTCTCCTTGCCGCCCATAGACGAGTGGTTGCGTCAACCCGACCCTCATCAGTCACCTTCTGTGACAGCTTCCCCCTGCGCGGGGGAAGCCTTTCTTACTTTCTCCCGTGCAGCACACCGGACAGCGGCTTGTAAATCAGGAAGCAGAGCGCCGCGTCCAGCAGACCTTTAAACAAGGTAAACGGGAAGTTGAAGGTGATCAGGCAGGTCAGCAGGCCGTCCACGCTGGGGTTGATGGCCTGGTACATACCGATGATGGCCTCGAGCGGCAGATGATACAAAACCACATAGGCCGGGTAGACGATGAAGTAGTTGTACGGCACGGACACAACGGCCATGGCCAGTGCGCCCAGCCCTGCGCCGATGAGTGCGCTGCGGCGGGTCTTGCTGCGCTTGTACACAAAGCCGGCGACGCCCACAAACAACGCACCCATGACGAAATTGAACAGTTCACCCACCGCAGCAGTGCTGGTGCTGGGCAGCTTGATAAGATTTTTGATCAGGCACACGGCGATGCCGGACACCGGCCCGTAGGCGTAGGCGGCCAGCAGCGCGGGCAGCTCGGACACGTCCAGCTTGACGAAGGACGGCATGATGGGGATCGGAAACTCCATGTACATAAGTACGGCGGCGACAGCGCCGAGCATGGCGGTGCCGGTGAGTTTGCGGATGTTGGTAGTCTTGTTTTGCATGAGAAGATGCCTCCCGTAAAAATTTGTGAAAGTCAGCTCACGAACCCGGGAGGCTCTGCCCTGCCCTTGCGAAAACAAAACGCCCTGCCGCAAAATATACGACAGGGCGCAAAAAAAGCAAAGCAAACAGCTTTCCGTTTCTTTCATCCGGACTTTAACCGTCGGCCCCGGAATCGCACCGGGTCAGCAGCCGCATTTGCAGCTGGTCGCGGGCTTGCGGGCCATGCCGCTCACCGCCGGTGGGGAATCACACCCCGCCCTGAAACAGACTTTCTGGGAAGTATTATAGCATAGATTTTACAAAATGCAAGGGGGTGTGGTATAATTAAGGAAATTCTTGCCCACCACCTTCTTGCCTCCCTCTGCGAGGGAGGTGGCCCCGCAGGGCCGGAGGGAGAGAATCTTGCGGCTATCCGAAATATTTCGGGCCGCGTCAGGTTCTCTCCCCCACCGCCTGCGGGCGGAGCCCCCTCCCAGAGGGGGCCAAGGATTTCCACAACCATAAACTGAGGTACCCACCATGGAAGAACTCACCCACGATTTTCTCTCGTTTCTGCCCGCGGCGCTGCTGACGCTGGCGGCTGCCGGTGCCCCCGAGGTGTACAAGCTCGCCGCCCGGCGTTTTCTGGACCGCGCAAAAAGTCACATGGCATCATGGCTTTACATCCTGCTGGACAGTTTCCTTACGCCGGTGGCGGGCCTTTTTCGGGTACTGCTGGGCGCAGCTGCCGTCAAGTCGCTGCCGTTTGAGCTGGTGCGCGACGCCGTTTTTTTGCAATACCTGAATCTGGCTGCCGACCTGCTGGTCATCTTCTACATCTCGCTCGGCTGCTGGCGTGCGGCCCCGGTCACCCGGCTTTTGCTGCGCAGTGCCCAGAACCATCTGGATTTAGAAACAAATCAGACGATGGGACACTTTTTTGAGAACATCTTTCATGCGCTGGTCGGCCTGTTTGCGGGTATCGCCATGCTGGACCGCCTCGGCGTGCCGGTCTCCGGCCTGCTGACCGGCGCGGGTGTCGCTGGACTGGCGGTCTCGCTGGCCGCGCAATCCACACTGAACAGCCTGATTGCGGGCATCACGCTGGTGTTGGAGCGGCCCTTCGGCATCGGGGATTACATCGTGCTGGGCGACTGCGAGGGCACCGTTGAGGACATTTCCTTCCGCTCCACCCGCATCCGCAGCCCGGATAATGTCGCTATCACGATAGAAAATTCCAAAATCACAGCGGAGTACATCCAAAACTATGACCGCCGCCAGAGCCGCCTTTGGAAGTTTACGATTGGTCTGACCTACGACACCCCGCGCGAAAGAATCGAACAGCTGACTGCCGATCTGACCGCCATGCTGCAAGCCCAGCCCGACGTGCAGCCCGACGGCGTGACGATTGCGCTGGATAAATTCAATGACTACAGCATTGATCTGGCGTGCCGGGTGTACATCACCAAAGTCAATCTGCGGGATTTCATGCAGGTAAAAAACACGCTGAATCTTCAAATTTTGGATTTGATGCAGGAGGAAGGCTGCGAGTTTGCCTTCCCGACGACGACGGTGGATTTGCCGGAGAGGAAGTGAGGCTGTGGGCGGCAACGACCACAAAGGTTTCCCCATCGGGGGAAGCTGTCGCCGCAGGCGACTGATGAGGGCTGAGTTCCCATGACTGCCCGTATGTGGGAAATCGCGCGGACTTCCCCCTCATCCGACCTCGGGCGGGGCCTCGGCCACCTTCCCCCCAAAAAAGGAAAGGCATTTAACGCACAAAAAATCCCCGCTCGGCCAACCCGGGCGGGGCATTTTCATTTCACGTCGCTTCTCTCGCTGACGACCAGAATCTTATCCTCGCCGGTCTGCGTCGTCACCGTGAACTCAAAATTGTACGCGGTGTCCAACTTGTAGGAAACGTACCCGTCCCCTTCTGTCAGGATGTAATCCAGCTTGATCTGCGGCTTGACGCGGTCATAATCGACGTACACGTCGCCGATGTCCTCCAGATACACAAGGTCAATATCCTGCGCTGCAGCGCCGTAAAACGTTACAACGGGCTGACCGTCGGCCTTGACAGCGGGCAAAACCGACACATTGTGCGCGTACAGCTCCTCCCGCGTTGCGGCGTAGTAGACGTCCGCGTCGGAGAGCAGCGCCGCGTTGGCAAGCTCTATATGTACGCCGCTGGCTGGCAGGTCGCGCTGCCAGACCGGCGTCAGGTCGGGCGCGGCGGCGCAGCCGGGCAGCAACATTGCCAGCGCAAGCGCCGCAAAACAGCGATACTTCATTGAAAAAATCCTCTCATTGATAAGGGTCGTAGGGCGCGGCGGGCGGGTCCTCCCCTACCTCCAGCGTGCGCGGGCAGAGGCCGGTCTCGGCCTCAATAAAACCCATCACCATACCCATGTGGCGGTATAAATGCCGATACTGCGACAAAATCAGCGTAAACCGCGTCCACTCGCAGTTGTCGGGCCGCTGCAGCAGATCCTCGTCGTGGAGCGAGGTCAGATAGATGGACAGCTTGGCCTTGATTGTATAAAAATAGTCATCTATCGCCTGTCTGTCAAGACGCACTGCCGGGTAAATGTGCAGTTCCTGCAAGTGCGGCGTGTGGATGGGCGGCTCGACAAAGTCGGTGTCCCGCGGGTTGATGAACCACTGGTCCAGCTCATGCAGGGTGTGGTAGACGTGCTGCCACAGCGGTGCGCCGCCGTAGCAGCGGTCCCACAGCGCGTCGGGGATGCAGTCCAGCAGGTTTTGCAGCTCCCACAGTGCGCGGACGGTCATCTCGGCAATGACCGCGTGGTAGGATGTTTCCCGCATGGCACATGCCCCCTTTCAGGGTCAGTATGCCCGCAGAAAGCACGTTTATTCGTTGTAATTTTCCGTCTCGCGGATGGTTTTGCGGGTCGTCAGCAGCTGCATGAACGGGTCGAGCAGTGCGCGTTCCTCCTGCGAGGGCGTGCGGCTGCGGGCCTGCATCAGCAGCCAGGCCAGCTCGCCGCTGACGGGGCGGCCATAGACCAGCGCGTTGTAGCCGTCCTTGCAGACGGCCAGCTTAGCCGACGTGATGTCCAGCGTCGTCGCGCCCGCGTAGTGGCGCAGCACATTTTGCAGCGCTGCCGGGCTGCCGAACACCGACTTGACCAGCTGCACATACGCGGCGATGTACCGCGGCGGCATGCTGTCCGCGGCGCGCAGCTCAATGCGGGATTTGAGACGTACATCGTAAAAGAAATTGGACAAAATCTGCGCGGTTTCCTGACGACTGACATGCCCGGCGTAAAGCTCCGGCACAGTCTTTCCGCCCGCAGCCCTGACGCGGCCCAGCCGCAGCGCAGTGATTTGGGGCTTGGTCAGTACATTCTCCGCATAGCGGGCGTAACCGAAATCCGCGTCCATCAAATGCGGCGTGACACCGCAGCGGTCACGGTCCACATCCTGCCAGAGCCGCGTGCGGATGCAATAGCTGCTGTTGCGGCTGGCCTGATAGACCGGAGCGTTGTCGCTGAGCAGCGCAAAGAACGGCGTCAGCAGGCTGGCCGCGCGCATTTTGCGGACAAAATCGGTCTCATCCTGATAGTCAATGGACACCTGCGTCGCCGCCGTGGCGCGCATCATCTGCACGCTGCAGGCCCCCTTTTCCCGCAGGTAGGCGTCCATGGCCTCGTCCCGGGTGCGGGGCACCAAGGGCAGGTTCTCGGCATGGCAGGTCGGGTGGCAGCCCGCCGTCCAGGCGCGCAGCCCGTGGGCAGCCAGCGCCAGCCCCAACTGCAAATAGAATCGGTTGTACAGATCCATGATGTCCTGCACGTCGCGCAGTGGGGCCAGGCTGATGCGCAGCTGGCACGCGGGCCCCAGCGTGGCCGTCAGCGCCGGGCCGCTGTAGCCGAAATATTCGCCGTCGGTGATGATCGGCGCGTCTGTCTGCTGCTGCAAATCGCGCAGCGCGGCCTGCACATCGGCAAAGGCCGGGGGCTGGCCGTCGGACCGGGTGAGGAAGTGCTCGACCTCCAATTGCAGCGTCAGCTTGCCGTCCGGCTCACAGTCCGCCGCAAAGTAGCCCGCCAGCGTTTTGATTTGTTCGTCCAATTTTGGCATAGCGTGTGGTGGTTCTCCCCTGTTGTGATTCTGGCACTATTATACCGCGATTTTGGGGCGGGCGCAATGCTGTTTTGACGCCGACCTGCGGCAACGGCACGGTGCCCGGGCGGATATGGAATCCGCCCCTACGGTGTCGGGGCAGGGCCGACTTTACATATCCCGCGCCGCCGGGAAGCCGTAGGCGCTGTCTGCGGCCTCCACGGCCCGGACGATGGCCTTAGCCATGACCCGCGCGCCGATCACGCCGACAGCGTCGAGGTCAGCGGGCACGCCGCCCAGCGAGACCGCGTAGATGCTGTCGCCGTCCATCGAGGTGTGCACCGGGCGGATGGCGCGGGCGTAGCCGTCGTGCGCCATGCCCGCGGCCTTGCACAGCCGTGCCTTGTCGAGCTTTGCATTGGTGAAAAGGATCCCAAGTGTCGTGTTGCCGACGAATTTTTCCTGCGGCGCGTCGAGCTGCTGCATCAACACCCGCTCGGAATCCAAAAACGTTTTGCCGTCGTCAGCCCGCAGCCCGGCGACCTTGCGGCCCGTCTCAAAATCGTAGACGTCGCCCACCGCGTTGACCGCGACGAGCGCGCCGACCTTCAGGTCGCCCACCTGCACGGCGTAGCTGCCGATGCCGGATTTCATGCAATGGTCCATGCCCAGCAGCTTGCCGACAGTCGCACCGGTGCCCGCGCCATGGTTGCCGTCGCGGTAGTTGTCGGTTTCGGCGTTGACGCAGGCCGCGTAGGCCATGGCTGCATCGGGCCGGGTGCGGGCGTCGGCCACGGTCAAATCGAACAGGTCAGACTGGCAGACGAGGGGCACTTTCGTCACACCTACGTCAAAGCCGATGCCTCGTTCCTCGAGATACCGCATGACGCCGCCTGCGGCATCCAGTCCGAAGGCGCTGCCGCCCGCCAGCACAATGGCGTGGATGACCTGCGCCGCCGCCAGCGGCTTGAGCAGCTCACTCTCCCGCGAGGCCGGCCCGCCGCCGCGCACATCCAGCCCCGCCGGGGCACCGTCCTTGCCCAGCAGCACCACCGTGCAGCCCGTGCCCGCCGCCGCGTTTTCCGCCTGGCCGATTTGGAGGTTATCAAAGGATGTAATGGGGATTTCTTTCATGGGAGTGTCCTTTCCGCGAATGCCGCTTCACCGTATTATAGACCATTGTACACCACCCGCACCACCCGCGCAACAAAAAATCCCGCCAGGCGTCAGGCCAAGGCGGGATGGCAGGGTTAGGGGTTACTCAAACTCGGTAAGTTTCTGTTTTTACTAAGTATATATGTTTAGCTTTTCGTAGCCATTTTCATTACTATTTCCCCAGATTCATGGCGTGTCCTGTTTTTGCTGATTTTTTAGTATCAAAATAGTATCACTCAATTGGGTCATGCAAGGTGGGCTCAATATCCAAATCGAAATTGATTGCTTTCAGATAGCGTTGCTCCACATCAGCCACCTACTTGTTGCTTACGGCGATAATGCAGCAGCAAATCTTCCTCGCTGCAATCGTTCAGATTATCGGAATCCTCGCTATCATACAAGCGCCATACCGACACATTCTCCATAAACCACGGTTGCTTTTTCAGTGCGTTGACCACTTTGCCAAAGCGTCCATAATCGCGGGCGTTGCCGCTGTCACGATAAAGCAAAGCGCCGGAGGCATCTTCCACTTTACGCAACTTCATCTGTGCAAATGCAGATTCAATGGTGCGGTTGATAGCAGACATAGTATAGCGTTGTTCTGCCTGAATCTTGTCTGTGTTCATTTCGATTTTCATCATCAGCATAAGTAGACCTTCCTCCTTTATGATAATATCTTACATGATATTTTTTAAAAACGCAACTGATTTTCCGTTTTGATATGGTATCTTTAAATTTCTATTATATACTCTTTAAAAACACCGACTATGTAATCTGCACTTGCTGGGGTATAATTAGGAGATTGAGCCATAAGTACAACGTCGAAATCTGATCCTCGGTATCTCACATCTTCTATGGTTGGGATAATCCAAAACGGAACTGTGGGTTCTTTTTGACTGTTTTCAATATACTTTTCAACTTTTTTGTTTTCTTCAATATCAAATTCATTTCGCCAGTTGCTAAAAGGAAATTTGTTTTCCGCATTGTAGAGAAGCTGAATCGTATTTTTTACAGGCACATCTTCTCCAATTGTCTCTTCTTTAAAATTTTTTAGTGTGAGCACAACGTAGTCGTCTGGGGTTCCACCTGGGTTTCCACAGTAGATGATTTTCGATATCCAGCGGAAGGCAACTGCGTAGAGAAGATAATCTCCCATACCCACTGTTCTTGCATTTCCGAATGTGTCGATATACTCTGTATGATATGGACGTTCTTCCACTGGATAACCAAGCATGTTTTTCATAAGATATTCGTAAGATTCATATCCGCATCCAAGATCTGCATGAGAGTCTACATGTACAACCTCAAACGGAATTTTTAGTATATTCCGTTCTATTAGCTGTTTCCAAAATTCAAGTGCTTCATCATGATTCGAAACGATACGTCCCATCTTCTTACAATTCTTGGAGAGGCCAAGATTTTTTTCGAGAAAGTTCCTTACAGCAGCTTCGTTCCACACTTTTCCGCCGTAGTTTTCCTCATCCAAACGTTGTGTACTTTCATCCGAATTAATATATGGTGGCTGCTCCATAAAATAATCCATATCTAAGTCTAATACTCGCATCCTATCGCTCTCTTTTCGCTATCTTTCTGAATTGGGGAAAATGGAATTCATTTATTCACAAAATTCAGTGTTCTAAATTAGACGAATGCGTTCTTATCGGTCTCTGGAAAGAGCGTTTTCAATAGATTGGCGAGACTTTTCGGCCTTTGAAAGCTTCTCCATTAAATCATCTATACTATGCTGTATTTTTTCAATCTCCTCTGCAATTTCCGAATCCAGTGTTTCTCTTTCCTCCTTACTATTCAATTCCAGCTGATTGATTGATTCGCAAAGTGTATCAACTTCGGATTGTATTTCCTTTTTTCTTTTTCCTGCAAAGAGAGATAACTTGGACTTTTCTCTTTTCAAATCATCAATCGTCGATTTCACTTCAAACAGCTTCTGTTCCGCCGGAGTTCTTTTTCCCTTACGCTCTTCCAGTGCCTTTTTTTCACTCATAAGTGGATTCAATTGTTCGTCAATTTTCTTTATCTCCAAATTTAGATGTTCTTTTTCGGTTTCTAGTTTTGCACGTTCCTCTGCATGCTCTTTCCAAAAAGCCTGATAACGTGCTTTTCTTTCCTTTTCCTCTTGTTCTTGAACCCGCTTTTGTTCTTCAATTTCTCGCGCTCGTTTAGTGTTTTTGGCCGCCTGCGATTGACTTCTCCACCCATCAATCATTCTATGACGATTTGCTATTGCGCTGTCTGCCAATTCTTTACTTTTTACGTATCTCTTTACACCCCCAATAAATGTTACGGTATACGAGCATGCACCAATTATACTATACTCTATCGCACATAGTTGATCACAAATGTCCATGATGAGATTTTCATCGCCCTGCCTGCATAATGTCAAACCTAATTGTAGAGCATCGACAACAATATCCCCATCTGAAAACAACTTTGTGAATGCATAATCACTTGGATACGGTTTTTCTTTTTCATATTCTCTCAACACTTGATTCCATGTTCCAACAATTTTCACTTCATACATCTGAACGAATTGGGTATATTGTAAGGCTTTTTCTTCCGAATGCATTTTCGCCAAGAAGTCAGCAGATGTACTTTTTATCATTTCAATGTCGGTTCCCAACTCGCCAAGCACTTCGTCACTTATGAATCTATCAAAATTGTCTAGTCTCAAAGACAGAATTGCACCCTGCAACGATTGGATTTCTTGTTTACATTCGGCATATAACTTATCTCTATTCTCACTTGAACAATTATCTGAAGCTTTTGCAAAGCAATTGATTGCTTCTGATACTCGCATACTGGCGAGTGTAGATTGCCACCCAACTGACTTTCCTTTAAGAAACCATGCCTCCCAATTATCGAAATCCATTTCAATAATTTTATTGCAATACGACTCTGCTTCTTTATGATTTCCCGATGCAATTGCACTACGTGCCATCTCCAAATAATTAGAAATTGCCCCCGAATTATCAACTTTAACAGTGCCCGTGACCTCAACAGTCCCTTCCACCATCATCTTTTTTGCTTCTTCTACCGAGTATTTGCACCCGCAACTCTGGCAGACAAAAACACCATCCTGTTTTACCAAGTCCGTGCTGCCGCACATTTCGCAAGTCAGCTTTTTCATAATAGATTCTCCTCACTTTTCTTTTTTATTCAGCTTACACAGGCGGTTTCGTTCTGCCAGCGTAGCCGAAATCTTTTTGCACAAATCCAGCACCGCCGTGTTATCCGCATCCACAACCGCTGCTTCCAGTTCATCCAATGCAGCGGTCAGGTTGCTTTCCATCTCCACAAGCGTTGGTGCGCTGACGGGGTCGCTGTAGCGGAATTCCTCTGCCAGCTTTTCCAAGGCGGCTTTTGCCGTTGTGTCCTCACAGCGGGCGGGCAGGGCTGCGGCTTTGGACTGCAAGGCGCGCATCGTGGCAACATCCTTTTTCAGTTGGGCATCCTGCCGTTCTACTTCATCGCGGATGGAATCCGTGGCAATCACGCCGACAGCCGCCACAACCAACAGCGCGAGATACAGCACTAACGCCAGCCAGACAGGTGCCACCGCAGCCAGTGCCATAAACACCAGCCCCAGCACGAGTTGCACAGCAAGATACAAAACACCTACGCGGGCAATGGGGAAACCGTAAAACTTGCTTTTTGCCCCGGCTTCTTTCTCAAACGACAGCTTGAACACATACACCTGTACGCCGAACGCTGCTGCCGTAAACAGATAGGTAAGCCAGAACATACCGCCCTTTGCAAACGGAACAGCCAGCACAATCAGGGTATACACCACAAAAAGCAGTGCCAGCACAACCAATCCCTTTTTCTCTTTTTCATTCAGTTTCATAGGGGTCACTCCCTTTTCTTACCGCAGTTGGGGCAGAACTTGCCCGTAATGCCTTTTTCGCCGCAGGTGCAGTCCCATGCCGCGTGGACGGGTTCGGGGCGCTTGGCGCCGCACTCACTGCAAAACTTTCCGCTGTTGCCCTTTGCACCGCAAGCCGGGCAATCCCATGTCAGCGGCAACTTCGGGGCGGGGCGCGGGGTGCCACATTCCGGGCAGAATTTTGTTGTAAGCCCGGTCTGTCCACATTCCGGGCAGGTCCATGTATCTGCCGAAGGCTGCGGGCGTTTGGCACCACATTCCGGGCAGAACTTGCCGGTAATGCCTTTGGCACCGCAGCTGCAATCCCATGTATCCGGGGTCACAGCAGCGGCCCCTGCTGCGGCAGTATCCTGCATCAGCGGATTCATCGCATCGCGGGTCATATTAATAACGCCGCCCATAGCGCCAAGTGCCACGCCCATACCGGCTACATCGCCCAGCGCACCGGCAGCACCGCCGGAGATACCGTTTTTCATCGCTTCCATGCCGACCTGACGCGAGGTTTCCTGCTGGTAGGTATAGCCCTTCATCCGCATTTCGGCGGCTTCCGCCTCGGCCTGCATACGGTAGGCATCCGCTTCCGCCTGACGCTGAATGCGCAGCGCCTCTGCATCGCCCTGTGCGCCGATAATCTTCATGCGTGCCTCGGTCTGTGCCTCCACAGCCTTGCGCTCTGCGGCAGCGGTGGCCTCGGCCTGACGGATTTTTTCCTGCCGCACAAGCAGATATTGCTCGGCGTACTGCTCTTTCATCTTACGGAAGTTCGGGTCATCGTCCGGGGTGACTACGCGGCTGATGTAAAACTCCGGCATGGTCAGACCGTAGTCCGCAAGGCTAGTATTGATGCGCTCTTTCAGTGCTTCGGATAGACGCAGCAGCTCGGCGTCAATTTCCAGCACATTGATGCCGCTTTCCTTGATAGCTTGTGCCAGATAGCTTTTGACCTGCGTCATGACCATGGCGCGGAAAAAGCCTTTGGTATTGGAAGTACCAAGCAACTGTTCCTGTGTCAGCGCACCGCTAGTGCCGACCAGCTTTACCAACAGTTTGCGGCTGTCAATTACGCGGATGCTGAACTCGCCGCTGGCGCCAAGCTCCACATGCAGACCGCTGGCGGGGTCAAACAGGCGCACCTTGCTGTCCGTACCCCATTTTGTGCCCATCTGGGTAGCGGTGTTGATGAAGTATACTTCCGAATGGAACGTACCCTCGGTGTCGGTGGGCAGCTTGTAAACTTTTTCCAGCAGGGGCAGCTGCTGGGTCTCCAATGTGTAGCGGCCCGCGCCGAACAGGTCCAGCGCTTGCCCATCGCGGAAGAAAACTGCTTCCTGACTTTCATGTACAATCAGCTGGGAGCCGTAGTTGAAGTCCTCAATGGGGTGTTTCCAGACCAGTGTTTCGTTGTCACCCTCATACTTGATGATGCTGGCAAGACCGTCCTTTTTGATTTGCTCTTTTTTGACCTGCTCGGCCACATCGTTTACGAAGTCACAAACCGGACAGGTGTAGCTTGCCGCACTTTTGGCAGCGCGCAGCCGCACACCGCACTGGGCGCAGGAAAAATCAACCATCTGGTTCTGCTCTGCCATTGTATTGATTGGTTCGTGGCAGACCGGACATTTGGCACTTTCGCCATCGCTCTGGTCAAACAGCACCATGTTGCCGCAGTGCGGGCATTCCCGGCTTGCCATTTTATCGGTGCGGACATTGATTGTGTATCCGCAGGCGCAGTCTATTTTCTTGCGGGCGAAAAAGCCTGTGCGTCCCTCAGCATAGCGCCCGCAATGGGGACATGCAATTACAAATTTTGACATGGTTGTTTTCCTCTCGTCATGTTGGGAATCAAATCATTTTTTCTCACAGTTCCTGCAAATGTGCATTTCAATTTTTCCTGCCGACTTGCTTTGCTCAAAGATGGGAAACTCTCCTTTTTTGTCGATATTTAGACGTGAATCCGAATATAATTTAGTGAGCGTTTTATGTCCCTCAAGTCCTTCTTCAATGCTTTGTAATTCCGGTGCAAATCGAATTTTCATTTTTTTGTATGCCTCACCGAACGACATACTTATTCCATAATCAGCCTTGGGGTCCAATGTTGCTGCAATTTGGGGGTTCAATTTTATAAGTATCCGCATTTCCTTTTCATACATCCACAAATCTGTCTTATAAAACCCTACGGCTTCTTTTTTGAATTGCGCCAATTCTCTTTCTGATAAAACCGCCTCGATTTCATCTCTATATTTCAATTTGTAATTCCCAGTTTTTATGTTTTTTGAATTACTATCTTCTTCCTTTTCTTCAATATAAAGAATATTCCCTGCTTTAACGGTTATGTCACGTCCTTTTGTCAACTCTATGCCACAGCTTTCAAAGATACCGCTTTTCGGGTTTCGCTTTTTCAATTCAAAAGTTGCATTTTCATAAAACAATCCCATTTCTTTACCACTTCTAAACTCTATTCGACCTCCTCGACCGTCTGGACCGGAGTACAAATACCACATTGGAATGCTTTCTTTACTCGCAGCACTGAAGCAGAGCCCATAATAGAGTTCTTTGGGTTCTCCTTCATACTCAAACGCTTTGCCCTCGGTTTCATCATTAAATTTGTCTACCCTCTGTGCAAGAAAAGCCTTTTCGTGCATAATGGTGTCAATGTGCTTTAGCTTGGTGTAATAGAAATACCTCCTTGACGTGCCGAAATTTTCATCGATGATTTTTTCAGCCTCAGCTACGGTTGTTACTATTTTCTGTTTTGTTGCCTTAGACTCGCTCATTTTTGTTCTCCCAACAATACGTCACATAATTACTCCCTAAAGAGTTTGTTGGATACTGTATTCTAATGATGCTTTTATAATGAAAATTGATAGCTCATTTGTTTACAGCGGGGACTTTGATGTCTTTCCAATCATCCACATCACACTGGCCATATTCATTATATCCGGTTGACACCACTGTACCATCGGACTTTAGACCAACGGTATGATAAATTCCGGCACTGACATCTGTGACATATTTCCAATCACTGACATCGCATTGACCGTTATCATTCTTTCCTACGGCCACAACCGTACCATCGGACTTCAGACCTATCGTATGGTATTCTCCTGCGCTGATACAGACTATATCTTTCCAATCGGTAACATCACACTGACCATAATCATTACGACCTGCTGCTATCACAGTACCATCGCTCTTAAGCCCTACCACATGGTAACCGCCAGCACTAACTTCTACAATATCCTTCCAGTCTTTAACCCCGTCTTTGATTTTGTCCTCGACAACATTAAGAGCCTCTGTTGCCACTACAGTACCATCAGATTTCAAGCCAACAGTATTAAACACTCCTGTGCTGATTTCTATAATATCTTTCCAGTCACTGACACTACCTGCACCATTTTCGTGGTTTCCTGTAGCCACAACAGTACCATCGGATTTTAGCCCCAATGTAATATCATTTCTAGCGCTAACATCTACGATGTTTTTCCAATCTTCAACATCACACTGCCCGAAAGTATTGTCCCCTGTTGCCACAACAGTACCGTCGGATTTTAGTCCGATGGTGTAGCCCCATCCTGCACTGACATCGATAATATCTTGCCATTGCTCAACATCAAGTTTTCCAAAATCGTCGTTGCCTGCAGCAACTACCGTACCATTGGATTTCAGACCAACAGTGTGTGAAGCTCCTGCACTGACAGTTTTTCGATAATTTTCCTTTTTAGTCGTTTCAGCTTGCCTTGCAGAATAATCACCTTCTTCAAACAATGTCGCCGCCTTGTGGTTTTTGACTTGTGGCACTACCACCAATACCACAACAGCATAAATCACACCCACAATAGCAGCTACTATGATTGCCCACAAAAGCAATTTTGCATTTTTCTTTTCTTTCTTCTTTTCTTGTGCGGCGATTTCTTCTACATGCTGCTTTGCGTCCTTATAGGTATTCAGCTTTGCCAGCATATTTTGTGCGTCATGGTAATCGGTCAAGGTTTTAGCAGTCTTTTCTTTTTCCAGTGCCTGCCGGTATCGGCTTTCCAAATCCGCTTCAATTTCTTCCCGCTTCTGACTTCCGCGCTCCTTTGCTTCTTTCAAGAATTCATCAAAGGTAGCCCGTAATTGCCTCATCTTTTCATTTTCAGCGTTTTCCTGCGCGGCAATACACTGCGCGGCCTCGTTATTCAGGGCAGTTTCTTGTGTTTTCAACATAGTGGCTGTATCGCTTTTTGCAAATCGAACAGCCTTACCCATATAACGGTCCTGTGTGTAGTAGGCTTGTTCTTTCTGTAAAGCGTCTTTCATGCCGGACAAACAGGACGGGTAGGTAAAGCCAGAATCATCGTACTCGAAAATCGAATCAAATTCATTGCAGCGATAAAACTCACCGCACAAGGCCATAACTTCTTCTTTCAGGCCATCTCTTGCCGTGAAGGCAGCGGTCATGGCATCGTCCTTGAACGGAACTTCCTGCGTTACAGGTTCTACCGTCTTTATTCGTTCTATCTGTTTTTTGCGCAGCGTATCCAAGTTCTGCGCCTTCGCCTCAGCCAGCGCCAAGCCCAGATAGGCCTCGGCACATTCTGCGTCCATATCCAATGCCTGATTGAAGAATGTGCTTGCCTGTTCCCAATCGCCATCGGCCAGCGCCAGATTACCGCGCTTGACCTGTGCCGTTACATTCGTGTTGGCAATGTTCTGCACGACTACAGTTTCCTGCTTGGCTGTGGCTGGCTTTCCCGCGTCCAACACCTTGCCGATGCCGCGCGTCAAGTCCTGCATAAAGCCGATTTTGGCCATGTCATAGCTTTGCAGCACAGACAATGCCTCGGGCAAATCGTAGGGATCCATATCGCGGTAGCAGGGCAGCAACAGCTTGCTGCGGTCCTTTTTCATCATCGCAAGGAACCGGCTCCACTCGTTCTTTACCCAAACCGCGCTGAAATATTCCGGCTTGGTGCCGACCGCAACCATCACTCTGGCGGAGTTCAGCGCTGCAAAGATATACGGCTCATACTCCGTGCCGGCCTTGTCCTCCAGCGTAATGCGCGCAAAGAACACCCGCAGTCCCTGGTCGGTCAGCTGGTAGTAGATTTCCTGTGCAAGGGTGCTGTCCTTGGTGCGGTTTCCATTCTCGTCACTTTCCTTGTAGCAGATGAATACATCAAACGGCTGCTCGTTCTGGCAGGTTGCCAGAATGCCGTGCTGCACCTCGGCAATTTTGGCGGCATCTTTCTCGTACTGACGCTTGGTGATACCGTCCGAATATTGCAAAGCCGCCTTATAGTCCACATCCTCTAAGAAGCTGTCAAAGCTGGCGCGGTGGCAGGTAGGCAGATATTCGTGGGTGGTCGGGTCCTCGACATACTCAATGCCGTAGCGGCAGAGCGCGCAGCACCAGTGCGCCTCGGCATCGGTTTCATCCTCCTGAACAATGCGTTCGTAGACCGCCAGTGCCTTGTCAAATTCGCCAATCCGGCGGAAATAGTTGCCGCGGTTAAACGCCGCCGCCCGCTGGTCATCGTCCAGCTTGGGGAAGGTCATGGTACTGCCGCAGCATTCGCAGACGCCAAAGGTTTTGTCCGGGGACAACTCAATGTCTCCGCCGCACATTTTGCACTTGATAACTGCCATAGCTTTACATCCTTTACAATTTTATTTGTTCGAGATTTCCATGTGGTTCAACGCAAATTCAAGGCTCATCTGCAATATTTCGTTGCGGGTGCGCCCGGCCGCCTTTGCAGCTGTATCAATATCTTTCAGCATATCTTTCGGGATACGCATCGACACAATGGATGTTTCACCAGTATACTTTTTGGGTGGAATTACCAGTCTGATGTTATCCATGTTTGCACCTCCTTGAATCTATTGTAATACGTTTGTATTCGTTATTCAATAATTCAAACAAAATAGTACGTTTTGACTATATCAACGGCATTCCTGTTGTGCAGAATCACATACAAGAATTGTACACAGACGCAAAAAGCCCCTTGCACTATAAAGTACAAAGGACTTTCTATATTATTCTGGTGTCTGGTATCGAAATGAAAATGCGGCACAAGAGGTTCTGTTCACCTAAAATTATAGCTGATTTTGCAAATAGAACATTTCTTTCTGTGTTTCAATCTCCGCGCGCAGTTCTTCCTCTGTGGGCAGATACAGTTTATATTTGCTGGCAAAAAGCTGCTCATTGCCATGCAGGACGGAGTATTTAGCAATATCCTTGTCCGTATCGGAGCAAAGGACAATGCCGATGGTTGGGTTATCACCCTCGCCGCGCTTCAGTTCGTCATACATACGAATATACATATCCATCTGACCTACGTCCTGATGGGTGATTTTGCTGGTTTTCAGATCGACCAGCACAAAGCATTTGAGGATATAGTTGTAGAACACGAGGTCGATGTAGTAGTCCTCTTTTTCCGTGTGGATATGCTGCTGGCGGGCTACAAAGGCATAGCCTTTGCCAAGCTCCATGAGGAATTTCTGAATGTTCGTGATGATACAGCTTTCCAGCTTGCTTTCGGTAAAATCCATGCTACCGGAAAGCCCCAAAAATTCCGTAATCATCGGGTTCTTGATGAACTCCAGCTTGTCCGCCTGATAACTGGCGGTCAGCTTTTCCATTTCCTGCTTGACCGGCTCCGGGTTCTGGGATTTCAGCAGCCGGTAATAATACTGGGAGGAAATGTTGCGCTGCAACGTGCGGACACTCCACGTTTGCTCTGCCGCTTCTTTCGTGTACCAGTCGCGGGCAGTTTTATCCTCGACCTGTAATAATACACGATAGTGCGTCCAAGATAGTAGCATACTAGATTTTGGACTCACTGAGTCCAAAATCTCAGGGTACAATTTGTAAAAGCGGCAATATTTATAAAGGCTGCCGAAATCAAAGCCCTTACCGTAGACAGCCGTCAATTCGTCTGCCAGATTCTTAATAATACCTTTGCCGTACTCAGAACGGTCTTCTCCCTTTAATTCTTCCTGTGCGATACGATACCCCAACAGCCAGTTGCGCTGCACCAGCGCCAGATTTACGGCTCTGTATGCAGCCTTTTGGGATACCTCAATAATCTGCTTTGCATCATTGAGCAAATCGTTTGTAGGGGTGTATCCGTCCAGTAAATTTAGCTCTTGTTTCATAGCTTCCTCCACATAAGAATGTCTGATTTTATAATACCTTATTCAAATCCAAACTGCAACAGAATTATTCGTAGACTAATTCATTCGTTACGATTTCTTCAGCGCGGCTGCGTATGTAGTTCATACGGCATACCCATTCAAGCTGATCCTGCCGTTTCAGTTCATCAGTGATGCCCTCTGCCTGACGCATCTCTTCCTCGGTCAAAATCAGAGTATCGCGCACTTTGCTGTCAAATTCTACTAGGTAGCTGTGTAACCTGTTTTCCTTCAGCAGACTTTGGTATAGTTGCAGGCGGTGCTGTTTGATAAATGCAAGGCGCATATTTGCCCAGCAACCTAAATCGTTATAAGTCATATTGCACTCCTTATCTTTCGTCACGTTCTTGTTCACAAGGTTGTTCTTTTACAGGGTCGATACCGTGTCGCCGTAAAAGGCTCATCAAGCCTTTTTGCTCACGCTTCAGCATAAGATTTTCACGGCGCACTTCCCTGCTCTCGGATTTAACTTCGTCCAGTTCTTGCTTATGCCAAAATTCAATATTGCTAAGTTTACTTACCAACTTAGAAACTTTTTGCTTTAATTCGCCAATAGCGCCCTCTAACTGCTTGATTTTAGCATTTGCAGCGTCCAACAGTCCTTGTAGGCGGTCATCTTGGCGGCGGTAGACAACATACTGCTTGGCAGCGTTCAGCAGATTTTCAAAGTCGTTGCGGGGCAGTGTTACCTTGTCGCTTAGTAATGCCTTTTTCACGCTGATATTCTCGATTTTGTCAATGTCAATGACCTGTTTTTGCACCGATTGCAGCGTCTGCTCGATTTCGTCTACCTGCGTTTGCTTTTCCGCAATGGTAGTGTCCAATGCTCGAACCTCTTTGGCGCGCTCCTGCTTTTTATAGTCCAGAACGGATAGATGTTCCTCGTGCGTTCCAAGCTGCTCCCACTCAATACCGTGTTCCAACATAATCTCTGCCAGCACTTGTTTTTCATTCTGCGCCCACTGGTTCCACTCGGTAGCGCTGCGCGTACCGCCCTTGAAGCCAAGTTGCGAAAGCGCCTGTTTAAGCGACACGCGCGTATCCATGCTGCGTTTGCTTCCTGTGATATAAGGCACAAAATCTATATGTACATGGGGTGTTGCCTCGTCCATGTGCAGATGGCTCCAAAACACACGGAGCGTTGGGTTACGCGCTTGAAATCCGTTCGCATATTCAATCAAACACTGTTTAGCCGTTTCTGCCAGTTCCGTATGGATGCCTGTATCGTCCTTATTTCCAATCTGTAAGACAATTTCATGGAAAGGCTTTTCCTGTTTTGACGAACAGATTTTCTCATAATAATTATCAATGTGGCGGTCATTTCGGGTCTGTTTAGCATTGAATCTTTCCTGCGCATCATCGAACAGTTCATGGTAGACATCTCGTATGTCCTCGCGGCAAAATTCTATATTCAGATGGCTGCGGCTGGGGTCTACGTTGGATGCGTAAAATTCACGACTATTGTGATTGAGGGAACCCTTCCCCACCATTGCGCTGATTGTTCTTTTCAAATCCACTCCTTATCTCCGGCGCAAGCCGGTCTGGTTCTGTTACTCTTGCCAAGAGTAACGCAAAAGCACTTTTGACACTTCGTATCAAAAGCGCCTTTGCGCCCTGCGGGGCTACCTGTTGGAAAAAGAATATTTTCTACCGCTTCCGTGTCGGTCGTGACGATGGTGACGGTATTTTTGCTGTCTGGCTTGCGCCCCAAAATATCGTCACGACCGTCACATATCGTCACGCTTTCGGCTGTTCCAATGTCAGGCAGACCGTGCGCCCCTCGTGTGTGCGCTTGCTTTCATAGCGGATTCCATAGTCGTTGTAAAGACGGTCAGCACTCACATTTAATTTTCGGGTCAGAACATTTGCTTGCATTTCCACGTCCGGCAGCAAGGTCAACAACTCCGTTGGTGTTCCGCACCATGCAGAGCCAGCTGAAAGGAAAATCTTTGAAACAGCTTCCAGCACTGGGTCTGGCGGTTGTTTCCAGAGTTGCGTTTCCGCACCTTGGAAATTCCACACACACCGTTCCCGGTCAAACTCCAGCGTCAGTTCCTGATCCGGCTGATTGCGTCCGACAACATCGAGTGTGGCAATATTATCCGTTCGCCGCTTTTTCTGCATAATGAACGCGCCGTCTGCTGCACCCAGCAAACCATTTGTGCCGGAGATCATATCGAAGCTATCTCCCGCTTCCATCTTCCGCGTATGGTGTACGACCAACAAGCAGATACCATGACTATCACTGAATTTTTTCAGCCTTGTCACAATCTCATAGTCGCTGGCATAACTGTAACACTCACCGCTTACCTCGCGGACTTTCTGCAAGGTGTCAATGATAATCAGCCTGACAGTGGGGTGAGCCTTGACAAATTCTTCAAGCTGTTCGTCCAAACCACCGACAACGGATTTTGCCTGTGTTGCAAAGTATAAATTGTCGGTTTCCTCTACACCGAACATTCTGGATAACCGCCGCTGCAATCGAGCATAATCGTCCTCCAATGATAAATATAGAACGGTTCCTTGGTGGACTTCGTATTCCCACAGGATCAACCCGGTTGCTACTGTGTACGCAAGCTGCGCCATAAAAAACGACTTTCCAATTTTGGGAGCGCCCACGAACAGGTAGGTTCCGCTGTACAGCAAATTGTCTACAATAGGTCTGCGCGGCGGGTAAACTGTATCATACAGTTCTGTCATAGATATGGTATGCAGATTGCAATTGTTGCTAGAGTCTGTTATACTATTGGTGCCATTTTTTAGTAACGGCTGCACCGCATCTGCGCCAACAGATGTATCCGGTGTGGTCGTTTTCTTTGTTTCGGTCATTTGCTGCCCTCTTTCATGCCATTCAATGTGATTGCGATCATCTGCAATGTTTCCAGCATATCTGGCGTGACTTCCTGCGCCGATGTAAGACGCTGCAACTCTGCATAAATGTCTGCCATTTGATTTTTTAGGGCTTTGTAAACCCTCGGATTGCCGTCCACTCGGATTTCTCGGTCTGTCAGCCGACTAACGATATAGTCCTGCTTTGTCAGCCCGGAAAGGCGTACTTTCATTTCAATTTGGTTGTTTTCCTCTGGCGATACGCGGAACGCTACAGTCTTGCTGCGCCAGCGTCCTTGCCTATCTAATACCTTTTCCATTACCGTCCCTCTCTTTCTATGTTTAGTTTAGCTGCCATCTCCTGCTGCTTTGATGGGAATAGATGTGCGTACTTGTAGGTAATATCAATGCTTTCATGCCCCACTCGGTCCGCAATGGCTACCGCAGAAAATCCCATCTCGATCAGTAGCGATACATGAGAATGCCGCAAATCGTGGATCCTGATGCGCTTGACCCCGGCCTCTTTAGCGCCCCTGTCCATTTCATGGTGTAAATAATACTTCGTCACATCAAAAATTCGGTCAGTCGGCTTCACCTTGTAGATGGAGTTCAGATAATCTCGGATTTCCTCTGTCAGAAAATCCGGCATTTGAACGACCCGAATGCTTTTCGGGGTTTTGGGGTCTGTAATCACATCTTTGCCGTTCAAACGCTGATAGGATTTTGTGATAGAGAGTAGCCCTTTGTCTAAATCGAAATCGGCAGGTGTCAGCGCCAGCAGTTCTCCCTCACGGATACCGCACCAGTAGAGGATTTCAAACGCATAGTAAGATAACGGCTTGTCCATCATCACTTCTGCAAATTTGAGGTATTCCTCTTTTGTCCAGAACAGCATCTCTTGGTGCTTGGAAGAACCCATATTGCCCGCAGTCGTTGCTGCATTTTTGTTCAGCCCATAGAATCGTACCGCGTGGTTCAGAATCGCACTGAATTGACTGTGCAGCGTTTTCAAGTACGTTGGAGAATACGGTTCTCCGTTTTTGCCGCGGTAGTTCAGCAATTCATTCTGCCACGCGATGACATCCTGCGGTTTAATATCGCAAAGTCGTTTTTCTTTGAAGTACGGCAGTATCTTAGTGCGAATGATATGCTCTTTAGTAGACCATGTATTCTCACGCAGACGGTTCTGCTTGTCAAGAATATAGATTTCTACAAAGGCTTCAAATGTCATGGTCAAGTCAGCAGCCTGCTGAAGAAGAAATGTGCGTTCCCACGCCAAGGCTTCTTTTTTTGTGGGAAAGCCGCGCTTTAATTTCTTTTTCTTAATGCCTTTCCAATCCTGATAGTAAAAGGCTGCGTACCATGTACCCTTTTGGGTATCCTTATACGCGGGCATCGGCTTTCTCCTTTTCAGCACCGTAAATTTTCTCGTAATAGTACTGACGGCTTACCCGTCCACCCACGGTTGTGTAGCCCTTAGCTTTCAGTTCCTCGTTCCACTGGTTGATCATCTTATAAGCCAACGCCTTAGAAACATCTAATTCTACGGCAAGTTCGTCTGCTCTGATAAAAATACTTTTATCCATTTTATGTTCCTCATTCAAATATTTATTTCAACTGGCTGAATGATTGACGCTTCACACCTATGTCGCCCCACATAGTCCTTTCCTATTTGAAGCTTGACCTTTTGCCAGTTAAATCATTTTTTCTTTTTCAACTAAGCTTATATGTTTAATGTCTTCTCCATTATACTAAGCATATCTAGTTAAGTCAATTATCTAAGTTCATTTTTCCTAAACTTTTTTGTTAAATTTTTGTTGCGATTTTAATAGTTTAATGGTATAATACTCATGCAGTCGTTCGTGCAATGCTGCACTTGTACACTCACAGTACGAAGGAGTTATTAACGTTGTCAATTGGTGATCGAATAAAGAAAGCGCGCGTCTTTCGCGGTATGACTCAAAAGGAGTTAGGTATCGCTGTCGGATTTAATGAAAAGAATGCCGACATTCGGATTGCTCAATATGAAAGCAATACACGGAGGCCTAAGTCAGGTACTCTCAATAAAATCGCAGAAGTCTTAGATGTAGGCTTTTTTACGCTTTACGAGCCCTATCCGCACAATGCAGAAAATATAATGTATTCTCTTCTCGACCAAGGAAATAATCCGACGCGAGTCCAATTAGAAGAGGTGCTTATCACCGATGGCCTACAGCGCTCTCAAAAACGTATAGCTGTTGTCTACAATTACGATCACATGGATGAGTATCTCCGGGAATGGAAACTTCGCAGGGAACAGGTATTAAATCACACCATTACAGTAGAAGAATATACCGAATGGGTGGTCAATTGGCCTGACACCTCTGATGTCTTTGTAGACGAACCAAACTACAGGGATTGGAAGAAAACAGAAGAATAAAAATAGAACGCCCTCTGAAAAACTTACCGTTTTTCAGAGGGCGTTCTGCGTCTCTCAGTGGCGAATAATTTTCAGTTAGTATCAAAGCAGTATCAGACAACTATCAATGTTTCAAAATTTATCGTTACTGCAATGATTATCAACGATTTCAAATTATTCAAACTCCAGACAGACAGTATGCTATATAAGTGAAAATCATTGATTTTAAGGCATTTTCAGGAACTATCAACCACTAAAATTTATATGAAAAAAAATAAAAAATGCAATAAAAATGCAATCGAAGTACATTCAGATTTTATAAGATAGACCAGCAAACCTCAATATCATCCCAAAATAGACGTTCAAGAATGAGCGTCTATTTTTTGTTTCAAAATTAAATGGGGCTGAAAACAGCCCCGATGGGAATTGGAGATTTGACCCTCCCGGATTCTTCATGTCATGCCAGCCGTAATTTTTTCCATTGCCCCTGCACATTTTAGCAAAAATTCCCAGAAATTCCGTCGCCCACCATAATGCTTTTTACAGTTGTTATTATTGTCATAAGCGTACCTCCTGATATTATAAATCTCCACTGAAATCTACTTTTAAGTTGTTGGGAGTACATGACAGAGCTACATGAGAAAACACAAGCTAACAATCCTAACCATGACTATTTAATTTTTAACACCTAGATAATATCACAACCCTGTAATTTCTTCAATAGCCCCAGAAAGGATGTGATACTACGAAGAAATCACCACCGCCGGAGCGTTCCCCTCCGGCTTCCAGACCGGAACCCGAAACCTACCATCAAACACAACATTCAGAAAGGACAGGTACATCTATATGGAATTAAAATTCGTTATCCCCAACATGGAAAAAACATTCGGCAACTTGGAGTTTGCCGGAGAAGACAAAACAGAACAGAGAAGAATCAACGGACGCATGGCGGTACTCTCTCGCAGCTTCAACCTTTATTCAGACGTACAGAGGGCGGATGATATTGTGGTTATCCTCCCTGCCGAAGCCGGAGAGAAACATTTTGACTTTGAGGAACGTGTAAAGCTCGTCAATCCCCGTATTACCGCAGAGGGCTATAAAATCGGCACAAGGGGCTTTACCAACTACATTTTACACGCTGACGATATGGTAAAAGCGTAAGGAAAAGGAGGACATCAGACTATGAGATTAGCAAACGGAATCGTGATTGACAAGGAAGCAACATTCGGGGCATTGAAATTTTCTGCCCTCCGCCGTGAGGTTCACCTCCAGAATGAAGACGGCTCGGTATCAGAAGAAATCAAGGAGCGTACCTATGACTTAAAATCCAGAGGACAGGGGCGTATGATTCAGGTTTCCGTCCCTGCCAGCGTGCCGTTAAAAGAGTTCGATTATAACGCAGAGGTAGAACTTATCAATCCTGTGGCAGATACCGTGGCAACAGCTACCTTTCAGGGGGCAGAGGTGGACTGGTACATCAAGGCAGAGGATATTGTCCTGAAAAAAGGGGCTGCCATGAATCCGCAGCCACCGAAGAAAGACGCTCCCCCTGTAAAATAACAGGAACATAAAAAAACGAAAGGAGGATTGTTCTCATGAAACAGCTTTTCCCCCGTGGAAAACGTATCCGCCCCACGGATAAAGACCTTGTGTTCCATACTGCCCTTGCCGCCCTGTTCCCTGTCTTCCTGCTGGTTGTCCTGCTGTTTCATATCCGGCAGATTGCCGGAACCAACTGGCAGGAAGTGTCCCTTTCCCAGATAATACAGGATGTAAATATCCCTTACCTGTTATTCAGTATGGGCGTGGCAGGGCTGGTGTGTCTTGCAGCAGTTCTTCTGTTCTGGCGATACCGCAGGGACGAAGTAAAACAGCTCATCCACCGCCAAAAGCTGGCAAGGATGGTGTTGGAAAACAAGTGGTATGAATCGGAACAGAGAAAGGAAGACACTTTTTTCAAGGACTTGTCTTCCAGCCGTTCCAAAGAAGCCATCACTTACTTTCCAAAAATCTACTACCGGATGAAACAGGGCTTGCTCCATATCCGTGTGGAAATCACCTTGGGGAAATATCAGGAGCAGCTTTTAAACTTGGAGAAAAAGCTGGAAAGCGGCTTGTACTGTGAGCTGACGGATAAGGAATTAAAGGATTCCTATGTGGAGTACACCCTGCTCTATGATACCATTGCCAACCGTATTTCCATTGAGGATGTACAGGCAAAGGACGGCAGGCTTCGGCTTATGGAAAATGTCTGGTGGGAGTATGATAAGCTCCCCCATATGCTCATTGCCGGAGGAACCGGCGGTGGAAAGACCTACTTTATCCTAACCCTTATTGAAGCCCTGCTCCGCACCAACGCCATCCTGTTCGTGTTAGACCCCAAAAACGCCGACCTTGCGGATTTACAGGCGGTTATGCCGGATGTGTACTACAAAAAGGAGGATATGCTTTCCTGCATTGACCGTTTCTATGAGGAAATGATGAAACGCAGCGAAGACATGAAGCTCATGGAGAATTACCGGACAGGGGAAAACTACGCTTACTTGGGGCTTCCGGCAAATTTCCTTATCTTTGATGAATATGTGGCATTTATGGAAATGCTCGGCACAAAAGAAAACGCCGCTGTCCTCAACAAGTTAAAACAAATCGTTATGCTTGGGCGGCAGGCTGGCTTCTTCCTGATTCTCGCCTGCCAGCGTCCGGACGCAAAGTATCTGGGGGACGGAATCCGTGACCAGTTCAATTTCCGTGTGGCTCTGGGGCGGATGTCGGAAATGGGCTATGGGATGATGTTCGGGGAAACCACAAAGGACTTCTTCCTAAAGCAGATAAAAGGGCGTGGCTATGTGGATGTGGGAACTAGCGTTATCTCGGAGTTTTACACGCCCCTTGTACAAAAAGGACACGATTTCCTCAAAGAAATAAAAAAACTGACAGACAGCAGGCAGGGAGTGCAGGCGGCGTGCGAAGCGAAAGCCGCAGAAGCGGACTGACCTGCTGTGGCTGGTGTGCCGCAAGGCACGCCAGCATAAACCCCTCGTATCTAACAGAGGGGTACAAATCGACAGGCAACAACCAAACAACAGGGCAGAATCCCATGGTACACAAGGGATTTTCCCATATCCGGCGTGTGTCAACAAGGCTCTGAAAGTTGACATACGCTTTTTTAGACAGGAGGGATTTTCACTGAATGAAGAAACATGGGTACGGGACATCAAAGAAAAACGGGAAAGTTACGGTATCTCACAACAGAAACTTGCCCTAGCTGCCGGAATCACCCGTCCGTACCTGAGCGACATTGAAACAGGCAAGGCTCACCCGTCCGAAGTATTACAGGAAGCCATCACGGAAGCTCTGGAACGATTCAACCCAGACGCTCCCCTTGAAATGCTCTTTGACTATGTGCGGATTCGCTTTCCCACTACGGATGTGAAGCATATCGTGGAAGACGTGCTGCGGCTAAAGCTCCCCTACTTTATCCATGAAGACTACGGTTTCTACTCTTACACAGAGCATTACTATCTGGGGGATATTTTCGTTCTGGTATCACCGGAACTGGAAAAAGGGGTGCTGCTGGAACTGAAAGGGCGTGGCTGCCGCCAGTTTGAAAGCTATCTGCTGGCACAGGAACGGAGCTGGTATGAGTTTTTCATGGATGTTCTCATGGAGGACGGCGTGATGAAGCGGCTTGACCTCGCCATCAATGACAAAACGGGAATCCTGAACATTCCCCATCTGACAGAGAAGTGCCGGAATGAGGAATGTATCTCGGTCTTCCGCAGCTTCAAAAGCTACCGCAGCGGCGAACTGGTACGGCGTGAGGAAAAAGAATGTATGGGGAACACCCTGTATATCGGCTCCCTCCAAAGTGAGGTGTACTTCTGCATTTACGAAAAGGACTATGAGCAGTACAAAAAGCATGATATTCCCATTGCGGACGCAGAGGTAAAGAACCGCTTTGAAATCCGGCTGAAAAATGAGCGTGCCTTTTACGCCATCCGTGACCTGTTAGAACATGACAATCCAGAACGGACAGCCTTTCAAATCATCAACCGCTATGTCCGGTTCGTGGACAAGGACGATACGAAACCCCGTTCTGACTGGCGTATCAGTGAGGAATGGGCGTGGTTCATTGGGGAACACAGGGGAAGCCTGAAACTGACAACCAAACCGGAACCCTATTCCTTTGAACGCACCCTGCACTGGCTCTCCCATCAGGTAGCACCCACATTAAAGCTGGCTCTCCGTCTGGATAAGATGAACCACACCCAGATTGTCCATGACATCATCACCCATGCAAAGCTGACGGAGAAGCACGAAAAAATCCTGAAGCAGCAAGCCGCCGCTGCAAAAGAGGTGGTGCTTTAACGGCGGCAATTTTGGAACCTAAGAACTCTTACAGGAAAGAAAGGAGCTTTTATGAATTTCGGACAGAATCTTTACAACTGGTTTTTATCCAACGCCCAGTCCCTTGTGCTGCTGGCAATCGTGGTAATTGGACTGTACCTCGGATTTAAGAGGGAATTTTCCAAACTTATCGGTTTTCTGGTAGTTTCCCTTGTAGCGGTTGGGCTGGTCTTCAATGCGGACGGTGTAAAGGACATCTTACTGGAACTGTTCAATAAGATTATCGGTGCATAGAAAAACCCATTTTACACTTCCGTTATGGAGCAAGCTCTGATTGCTTCATGGCGGAAGTCCACTAGGGGCTTGGGGAGCGTAACTCCCCAAAAGAAAGAAGATGTAATATGATAGTGTATGATAATTGAGATAAACTAAGAATGGTGGTATAATTTCTTTATATAGTAATTGAAAGCGGAGGAAATGTATGAAGGATTTTATTGATTTTTTGAAATTACCACCGAACATTTTAGGAGCTTTATCTATTGCCAGTGGTACATTATTATTATTGCCTCAAAAGTTAGCCCAAAAGTTTTATATTATAAATTTTCGAGAAAAATATGGTTTTACAATAGGCATTGTTTTTGTGATTTCCACAGCCTTACTAATAGTTTTATTACTATCTAAAATTTTTCATTTCTTTTATGACAAGTATGCTTCAAAGAGATTAGGAACTGCTCAGATTAAATATTTGAAAAATATGACACCAGAACAGGTGACAATCATTCGGGAGTTTTTACGTGAACCAACTCACACCCTGCCATTACCCATGAACAATGGATTAGTAATAGAACTTCAACATTTACAAATATTAACCCCTGCCGGACAAACTCATTTAGTAAGTATGTTAGACCCACAAATCAATTATTTTTTACAACCTTGGGTAATTAAAAAAATCAATAGTGATGAAGAATTAAAGCGAATATTTTATTAGAAAAATGGCAACTGACAAACAAAGTTAGTTGCCATTTTTGTTCTAAGAAAGGACGTGATACTAATTGAGAAAATGAGAATCTACATCCTGAACACCACACGGTTTTACCATGAGGATTTTGAGGAGTACCCTGGGGCATGGTTTTCCTGTCCCGTGGATTTTGAGGAAGTCAAGGAACGTCTTGGCGTTCAGAGTGAGGAAGAAATCGAAATTGAAGACTATGAGCTGCCGTTTCCATTGGAGGGCAACACAAGGCTCTGGGAAATCAACGCCCTTTGCCGGATGGTACAGGAAATGCAGGGAACGCCCCTCTATTATGAAATGGATGTGGTACAAAAGCGGTGGTTTTCCAGCTTTACGGAATTTATCGACCACAAAGACCAGATACGCTGCTATCCGGTTCAGGACGGGGAATCCCTCGCCCGTTATCTGGTGCAGGAGGTACAGATATTTGGAGAAGTACATCCAGACCTGTTGAACCATATCGACTACGCTTCCATTGGTCGGGAGCTGGAAACCAGCGAAAACTATCTGTTTACGGACAATGGTATCTTTTATTACCGCTAAAAGGAGGTGGAGGAACTTGGAAGAAATGCGGATTTACATTGCCAACTTAGGAAAATACAATGAGGGCGAACTGGTAGGGGCATGGTTCACGCCGCCTGTGGATTTTGAGGAAGTCAAGGAACGTATCAGTTTGAATGATGAATATGAGGAATACGCCATCCATGACTATGAACTACCCTTTGAGATTGACGAATATACCCCCATTGAGGAAGTCAACCGCCTGTGTGAAATGGTGGAGGACTTACCGGAGTACATTCAGGAGGAACTATCAGAGCTGCAATCCTACTTTGGCAGTATCGAAGAACTCTGTGAGCATGAAGACGATATTATCTGCCATTCCGGCTGTGACGATATGGCGGATGTGGCTCGCTACTATCTGGAAGAAAGCGGACAGCTTGGAGAACTTCCGGCACACTTACAAAACTATATCGACTATGCAGCCTATGGGCGTGACATGGAATTGGAGGGAACCTTTGTTGTCACGAACCACGGCGTATATGAAATCTTACGGTAGACCCGTCTGTATCTCTTTCAGGAAATACAGGCGGATTTTTTATTCAGGGGCGGCTCTTTTGCTGTCCCCATCTTTTAGAAAGGACGGACAACATGAAGAAAATACGAAGCTATACCAGTATCTGGTCGGTGGAAAAGGTACTCTATTCCATCAATGATTTTAAGCTGCCATTCCCCATCACGTTCACACAGATGGCGTGGTTCGTGGTATCGGTGTTTGCAGTTATGCTCTTGGGGAACCTCCCTCCCCTTTCATTCATTGACGGGGCATTTTTAAAATATTTCGGCGTACCTTTTGCCCTCACTTGGTTCATGTGCCAGAAGACCTTTGACGGGAAGAAGCCTTACGGCTTCCTGAAATCCGTACTGGCATATCTGGTACGCCCGAAACTGACCTATGCAGGAAAGCCCGTGAAGCTGGAAAAGGAATATCCAGCACAGCCCATCACGGCAGTAAGGAGTGATATTTATGGCATATCCGATTAAATATATCGAAAATAACCTTGTGTTCAACCATGACGGGGAGTGCTTCGCTTACTATGAGCTGCTTCCCTACAACTATTCCTTTTTAAGCCCTGAACAGAAATATCAGGTACACGATTCGTTCCGGCAGCTTATCGCCCAGAACAGGGACGGGAAGATTCACGCCCTGCAAATCAGCACCGAATCCAGCATACGGGCAGCACAGGAACGCTCCAAACAGGAAGTGACGGGCAAGTTAAAGGATGTTGCCTGTGCAAAGATTGACGCACAGACCGAAGCCCTGATTTCCATGATAGGGGAAAATCAGGTGGACTACCGCTTTTTTATCGGCTTCAAGCTGCTTGTCAATGAGCAGGAAGTCACCATGAAGCAGTTTCGCAGGGAAGCAAAGACCGCCGTTTCCGATTTTCTCCATGAAGTCAACCACAAACTCATGGGAGATTTTGTTTCCATGAGCAATGAAGAAATCTGGCGGTTTCAGAAGATGGAAAAGCTGCTGGAAAGTAAAATCTCACGCCGCTTCAAAGTCCGGCGGCTTAACAAGGACGATTTTGGCTATCTGATTGAGCATTTATACGGGCAGACCGGAACCGCCTACGAAGATTATGAGTATTATCTTCCGAAGAAACGGTTTCAGGAGGAAACGCTGGTGAAATACTATGACCTCATCAAACCCACCCGTTGTCTGATAGAGGAAAACCAGCGGTATCTGAAAATCGAACAGGAAGACGGGACAGTTTATGCCGCCTACTTTACTATCAACAGCATTGTAGGGGAACTGGACTTCCCATCCTCGGAAATCTTTTACTATCAGCAGCAGCAATTCACTTTTCCCATTGATACCTCTATGAATGTGGAGATTGTGACAAACCGGAAAGCCCTCTCCACGGTGCGGAACAAGAAAAAAGAGCTGAAAGATTTGGACAACCACGCATGGCAGAATGACAGTGAAACCAGTACAAACGTGGTGGACGCTTTAGACAGCGTAAATGAGCTGGAATCCACCTTAGACCAGAGCAAGGAATCTATGTATAAGCTGTCCTATGTGGTGCGTGTGACGGCTCCCGACTTGGAAGAACTGAAACGCCGCTGCAATGAGGTGAAAGATTTTTATGACGATTTGAACGTGAAGCTGGTTCGCCCCTTTGGAGATATGCTGGGGCTGCATGGGGAATTTCTCCCTGCCAGCAAGCGGTATCTGAACGATTACATCCAGTATGTCACCAGCGACTTCCTCGCTGGTCTTGGCTTCGGGGCAACCCAGATGTTGGGGGAACCGGAGGGCATTTATATCGGGTACAGCCTTGATACGGGAAGAAACGTGTACTTAAAGCCTGCCCTTGCCAGTCAAGGAGTAAAAGGCTCCGTCACTAACGCCCTTGCTGCCGCTTTTGTCGGCTCCCTCGGCGGTGGAAAATCATTCAGCAACAACATGATTGTCTATTATTCCGTATTATTTGGGGCACAGGCTCTCATTGTTGACCCGAAAGCAGAACGGGGACGGTGGAAAGAAACCCTGCCGGAAATCGCCCATGAAATCAATATCGTAAACCTGACTTCGGAGGAACAGAACAGGGGCTTACTTGACCCGTATGTGATTATGGAGAACCCAAAGGATTCCGAATCACTGGCAATCGACATCCTGACTTTTTTAACAGGCATTTCCAGCCGTGACGGAGAGAAGTTCCCTGTTCTTCGGAAAGCCATCCGTGCGGTAACAAACAGTGAGGAACGGGGGCTTTTCAAGGTGATTGAAGAACTTCGGGCGGAGGGAACCACCATCAGCACCAGCATAGCCGACCATATCGAATCCTTTACGGACTATGACTTTGCACACCTGCTCTTTTCGGATGGGGATGTCACACAGTCCATCAGCCTTGAAAAACAACTCAACATCATTCAAGTGGCGGATTTGGTGCTGCCGGATAAGGAAACCTCGTTTGAAGAATACACCACAATGGAGCTACTTTCCGTGGCAATGCTCATTGTAATCAGCACCTTTGCCCTCGACTTCATCCATACCGACCGCAGCGTGTTTAAGATTGTGGATTTGGATGAAGCATGGAGCTTCTTACAGGTGGCACAGGGCAAGACACTCTCCATGAAGCTGGTTCGTGCCGGACGTGCCATGAACGCAGGCGTTTACTTTGTCACCCAGAACACGGACGATTTGCTGGATGAAAAGCTGAAAAACAATCTGGGCTTGAAATTTGCGTTCCGTTCCACAGACATCAACGAAATCAAGAAGACCCTTGCCTTTTTCGGGGTGGATTCCGAAGATGAAAACAACCAGAAGCGGCTCCGTGACTTGGAAAACGGACAGTGCCTTATCAGTGATTTATACGGGCGTGTGGGAGTCATACAGTTCCATCCTATCTTTGAAGACCTGTTCCATGCCTTTGATACCAGACCGCCCGTAAGAAAAGAGGTGGAATGATGGTGATACATAGAACTTCCAACGGGCAGCAACTCCCTGTTCCCTATTCAGCCAAAAAGGGGTTATCTTGGAAAATAGCAGGAAAAGTGATTGGCAGGGTACTTCTGGCACTCCTGCTCATCCTCCTGCTGCTTGCAGTCTTCGGCACAGCCGCCCATGCTGCCGGACTGGTGGATGATACGGTGGACGCTGCCAACGAATACAGCAAATATCCTCTGGACAACTACCAGCTTGATTTTTATGTGGACAGCGGATGGGACTGGCTCCCGTGGAACTGGCTGGACGGTATCGGAAAACAGGTGATGTACGGGCTGTATGCCATCACAAATTTTATCTGGACAATCAGCCTGTACCTTTCCAACGCCACGGGGTATCTGATTCAGGAAGCCTACTCGCTGGACTTCATTTCCTCTACGGCGGATTCCATTGGGAAAAATATGCAGACCCTTGCAGGCGTTACCACAGGCGGCTTGTCCTCGGAGGGATTTTATATCGGGTTCCTGCTGATTCTCATTCTGGTGGTGGGGCTTTACGTTGCCTACACAGGGCTTATCAAACGGGAAACCACAAAAGCCATCCATGCCGTTGTCAATTTCGTGGTGGTGTTCGTGCTGTCCGCTGCCTTTATCGCCTATGCCCCTGATTATATCGGGAAAATCAATGAATTTTCCGCAGACATCAGCAATGCCAGCCTGACCCTTGGTACAAAGATTGTGCTGCCGAACTCGGAAAGTCAAGGAAAAGACAGCGTGGATTTGATACGGGACAGCCTGTTTTCCATTCAGGTCAAGCAGCCGTGGCTCCTGCTGCAATACGGCAACTCGGATATGGAAAGTATTGGGGCTGACCGTGTGGAACGCCTGCTCTCAACCAGCCCAAACGAAAACAACGGGCAGGACAGGGAAGAAATCGTGGTGGTGGAAATCGAAGACAGGGAAAATACCAACCTTACCATCACAAAGACCATCAACCGCTTGGGAACCGTCTTCTTCCTGTTTATGTTCAATATCGGTATCTCCGTTTTTGTATTCCTGCTCACGGGGATAATGATTTTTTCACAGGTGCTTTTTATCATCTATGCCATGTTCCTGCCTGTGAGCTTCCTCCTTAGCATGGTTCCCTCTTTTGAGGGAATGTCAAAGCGTGCCATTACGAAACTGTTCAACACCATCCTTACCAGAGCCGGAATCACTCTGATTATCACGGTAGCGTTCAGCATTTCCACCATGCTCTACAACCTGTCTGGGGAATATCCGTTCTTCCTGACGGCGTTCTTGCAGATAGTGACTTTTGCCGGAATCTATTTCAAGCTGGGAGATTTAATGGGGATGTTCTCCTTACAGAGCGGCGATTCTCAAAGTATGGGAAGCCGTATCATGCGAAGACCCCGTATGCTCATGTACGCCCATATGCACCGTTTACAGCATAAGTTAGGACGTTCCGTGGCGGCTCTTGGGGCTAGAACGGCTGCATACCACGCAGGAAAACAGGCTGGCTCAGACCAGAGAAATGCTTCCCACTCCGGCTCTTCCAAACGGACACAGACAGACCACAGCAGACCAGACGGACAGGCAGCACTGGAAAAGGAATCCGTATGGAAACGGGCTGGTTCTGCGGTAGGTGCGGCGGCAGATACCAAAGATAAGATAGCCGATACTGCCGGACAGCTTCGGGAACAGGCAAAGGATTTGCCCGTCAATGCAAAGTACGCCCTTTACCACGGGAAAACACAGGTATCAGAGGGAGTACGGGATTTTACTTCCAACGTGACCCAGACCCGAACTGCCAGAGCCGAACAGCGAAACGCACAGGCAGAAAGCCGCAGACAGACCATTGCAGAACGCAGGGCGGAACTGGAACAGGCAAAACAACCGCAACAAAGAGCTTCCGAAGCACCCAAAGGGGCAGCTCCTGTCCATGAACGCCCTGTTACTGCAAAACAGCCAGAGGATTTTCGACATCATGCAGATACCACTCATGCAGGAAAACCAGCCATACAGCCAGCTTCCCCATCCATCAGGGAACGGGGACAGGTTTCTTATGGGGGAACTGTGGCGGAACGGGCTTCGGTTCCGGTGGTAAAAGCAGCTTCCATCCACCATGAACAAACACCGCCTGTAAGGACAGAACGCCAGATACTCCCTCCGATTTCCCCAGACAAACCAGAGGAAAGACAAAAGACAACTCCAACCATCACCCTTGCTGCTCCCCGTCCGGCAAGACCTGTCCAAAACGATACGGCTCCTGTGATACCGGAAGTAAAACGGGCTGCCCCTGTGGTAAAAGAATCGAACTTTACCATCCGGCGTACCACAGCCAGAAAGGAGTGGACAAAAACGGTAAAAGCGGCTGCCAAACAAAAGCAAGGGGAGAAACCATGAAGTTAAGACACCTTTTCTTTGCCTGTTCCGGCGTGTTCGTGATGATGTTCTCCCTGCTCCTTTTGGTGGTGATTGTCTTCTCGGATGAGGAAGACGGCGGAAGCGGCGGAAACCTTATCTATGGGGGCGTGAGCGTATCACAGGAAGTCCTCGCCCATAAACCTATGCTGGAAAAGTATGCAAAGGAATATGGCATAGAAGAATACTTAAATGTGCTGCTCGCCATCATTCAGGTGGAATCCGGCGGCACGCTGGAAGACGTTATGCAGTCCTCGGAATCTCTGGGGCTTCCCCCGAACTCCCTTAGTACAGAGGAATCCATCAAACAGGGCTGTAAATATTTCTCGGAACTGCTCGCAGCGGCAGAAACAAAGGGCTGTGACTTAAACAGCGTGATTCAATCCTATAATTACGGCGGCGGTTTCCTAGACTATGTGGCAGGACACGGAAAAAAATACACCTTTGAACTGGCAGAGAGCTTCGCAAGGGACAAATCCGGCGGAAAGAAAGTCACCTACACCAACCCTGTTGCGGTAGAGAAAAACGGAGGCTGGCGGTATTCCTACGGAAATATGTTCTATGTCCTCTTGGTATCGCAATACCTGACCGTGGCACAGTTTGATGATGAAACGGTGCAGGCTATCATGGAGGAAGCCTTAAAGTATGAGGGCTGGACGTATGTGTACGGGGGCGATTCCCCCTCCACTTCCTTTGACTGTTCGGGACTGGTGCAGTGGTGCTATGGCAAGGCAGGAATCGCCCTGCCACGGACAGCACAGGAACAGTACAATGTAACGCAGCACATCCCCCTGTCCGAAGCAAAAGCAGGGGATTTGGTCTTTTTCCACTCCACCTACAACGCCGGAACCTACATCACCCATGTGGGACTGTATGTGGGAAATAACCGGATGTACCATGCCGGAAATCCCATTGGTTACGCAGACCTGACAGGCTCCTACTGGCAACAGCACCTTGCCGGAGCCGGACGAATCAAACAATAAGAAAGGATGAACCGATATGATTCAGATTAGAAAAGAGGATAACCAGAAAAAGCAGAAAGAAAAGAAACTGAAAGTTTACAAAGTCAATACCCACAAAAAAACTGTGATTGCCCTGTGGGTGCTGCTGGCAGTGAGCTTCCTGTTTGCCGTCTATAAGAATTTCACGGCGATAGACATTCATACTGTCCATGAAACCAAAGTGATTGAGGAAACCATCCTCGACACTCACAAGATAGAAAACTTTGTGGAGAATTTCGCAGAAGTCTACTATTCATGGGAACAGTCTGCCGCTTCCATTGATAACCGGACAAATGCTTTAAAAGGGTATCTCACCGGAGAACTGCAAGCCCTGAATGTAGATACTGTCCGAAAGGACATCCCCGTATCGTCTGCCCTGACTGATTTTCAGATATGGGAAATCACAGAAGAAAAGGAGCAGCATTATCAAGTGACCTATACGGTGGAACAGCATATCACAGAGGGAGAATCCGTTAAAACTGTCCGTTCCGCTTATCAGGTGACCGTCTATGTGGACGGCTCTGGAAACCTGACGATTATCCAGAATCCAACCATTACCAGTGTTCCCGTAAAATCCGGTTACACTCCCAAAGCGGTACAAAGTGACGGTACGGTGGATTCCATCACCACAGAGGAAATCAACGAATTTCTCACTACCTTTTTCAAGCTGTACCCTACGGCAACCGCAAAGGAGCTGACCTATTATGTGAATGAGGGCGTGCTGAAACCTGTGGGGAAAGAATACATTTTCTCGGAACTGGTGAATCCAGTTTACAATCGAAACGGAAATCAGGTGACAGCTTCCCTTGCAGTGAAATATCTGGATAACCAGACCATGACAACACAGGTATCGCAGTTTGACCTTGTGCTGGAAAAGAACGGGGAAAACTGGAAGATTGTGAAATAGTTATAGAAAAACGTGCATTTCTCATTTGAGATTTGCACGTTTCTCTTATAAAGTATTTCTTTTTAAAATTTATCATTAGTCTTTATATTTTTGATTAGCTCCCAATAGTAGTGTGTCAATTGCTTCGGATAATTCTTTTCTTACTTTATCAGGATTAGAAAAAGCATATCTTAATTGTAAAGTTGTATAACCATGAAGCATACCTGTTACCATGTTCAAAATTTCAGTGGTCTTATCTGGATTAAAGCCACATGAGCAAATAAGTGTTTTAAGTAAAGATAGATAATCATTAAAAATGATTGCTGTTTCCTCTGTTCCATTCCAACTAGCCCATTGAATTATTTCATAAACACCGGGATGTTCAATCATATAATTAAGATATTCAACTGCCACTAATTTTAATGCTGAATCCCCTGTCTTACCGATTACTGCACGAATCATTTTTTCATTCATAGTACGCATACCACTATGTGCTATCTCCCTAAGAAGTTCATCCAAACTTCCTATATGATTATATAAGGAGGGGGTACGAATCCCTAAATTTTCAGCAATAGCTTTCAAAGAAACATTATGAAGTCCATTTCTATCAGCCATATCAGAAGCAGTTTTTATAACTTCGGCTTTTGTAACTCGCATATTCATTTTCCTCTTTCTACACATCATTTACTTCATTTTAAGTAATCAAATTAATGAAGTCAATAATTTGGTTAGAAAAAATGAACTCTTGTATTGACAAACAGTCTTATAATATTTAAAATTACTAATGTAATTAGTTTTTATGCTATTCAAATTAGTTTACGAAAGGAAATACAAATATGTGTACAAGATTTGTGTATAATGGAAAAGAAACCATTGTTGGGTTCAATTTTGATATTGACCTTTCTGAATGGGAACATACTGTAATTGCCGAAAAGGACCGTTTTTTTATAGGGATAAAAATGTCCGATAATAAGTACCACTCTTTTCATGGAATCAATAGAAATGGGAATGTTGGCACATTGTTGTATGTACATGGAAATGACAATGCACAATTTTGCGGTAATGAATCATGCTATACAATAGCTGATTTGACAGAAAACTTTATAAAAGGCAATCTCTCTTTTGACGATTCATTGGAAATAGTGAAAAAAAAGAAAATTACTTATGCTCCTGACACTACTATGCAGGCTATGTTTTCGGATAGAACTGGGCGTGTTCTCATTATTGAACCGGGGATTGGGTATCGTTTGGAAAAAGAAAAATATTCCTTAATAACAAATTACTCCATTCTAAAACCAGAATTGACTAATCCATATGTTTTATCTGGGGATAACAGATATGAAAAGGCAAAGGATTTACTGCAAGGATATGGAGAAAACTTCTCTATTTCCAACGCCTTTGATGTACTTAGGTCAGTACGTCAGGAAGGACTTTGGGCAACCAGAGTTTCTTTTGTATATTCCGTTGCTAAAAATAAGGTATATTATGTGTTGAACAATGATTTCAAAAATATTGCAGAGTATCAATTCTAATATCACTGCAATTATAAACAAAAGTGGAGGATTTACATTTCCCCCACTTCCTTAGATTTGACAATACCATCTGCGACGCTTTCCATAATAACAAGGTCAGCGTCTGTGAAATTGTCTATTTTGTTTTCTAACTGCCTGCGTTTGGTACTTTTCACCTGACTGCTGGCAGGCAAGAAAAACTCATCCACTGATACATTCAGCAGAGATACAAGGTCGTAAAGCACCTGTAAGCTGGGATGCTGCCCTTTGTTCTCAATATTGGTTAAATAACGTGGGTCAATCTCAATCATTGCTCCCACCTGTTCACGGGTCAAACCCTGTTTTTTACGGGCTTCTTTTATGGCAAGCCCCAAAGCCCTGAAATCATATTTATCTTCTTTTTTACGCATAATACACCACCTCTGTACATTTTACTGTTCCTGTTATAATAGTGACAGGTATAGAAAAACGTATTGTACAGTTGTACAGTTCCTATTATGTGTACCAAAGATAAAACTATGCTGCTGAAACGGAAATAAAAAAAACCGTTATTTGGCAGTACACTTTTCTTGCGTCAAAATCACATAAGCCTTTCCAGACGACGGTTTAATAAAAGCCGCCGTCTTTCTTTTTTCCAGAACACATGGAGGTTGTATTAAAGTCAGCTTTTTTTAGGCTCCGGCGGCTTACAGGAGGAAGCCGCTATGCAAAATATTTTCTTAAATATATCTACATTCGGTAAACCGTTAAAAAAAGCCATCCACCTACGCTAGAAAAGTCTGACCTGCAATATGGTTTTTCACAATACATAGTAAGAACTATCGAAGCACACAAGCAGAAATATCGTCTGTTTGCGTGCTTTTTTAGTTGGAAGAAAAAGTTTTTAAATTTTTCTTCTCAAAACGCAACTGCACCCCCTGTCCTGTCGGGACTAAGAGCGAAAAGGGGGAAAGAAGCAGAAATTCCTATCAACTCGCTCCCTTTCAAGGCTGGAAAGGGGGTGAGCAATGATGAAGCCATCTGAATTTCAGACAACCATAGAGAACCAGTTTGATTATATCTGTAAAGTCGCTATGGAGGATGAACGCAAAGACTATCTCAAAGCGTTGTCCAGACAGTGTAAACGGGAAACCCTGTTCTGTGATATGGACGATTACACCGTCAATCTGTTTTCTTCCGAAGACACCTATCCCTCCCATTTCCATACTTTTGAAATGGATGGATTTACTGTCCGCATTGAAAACAGCCTATTAGCAGAAGCATTAGAAAATCTGGATGGAAAGAAACGTGACGTTATCCTGAGATATTATTTCCTCGGATTTGACGATACGGAAATTTCAAAAATTCTGGAAGTCAACCGTTCTACCATCCAGAGAAGAAGACACGCCGGACTGGAATTTATCAAAAAATTTATGGAGGAAGAAGCATGACAGCAAAGCACCCTATGATTCCGTTTCCTGTAATTGTAAGGGCTGCGGACGGTGATATTGAAGCAGTCAACCAGATTGTACGCCATTACAGCGGTTTTATTGCCAGCCGTTCCATGCGTCCCATGAAAGACGAATATGGCAATACTCACATGGTTGTAGATGAAACCCTACGCCGCCGGATGGAAACACGTCTGATTGCAAAGATTTTATCTTTTGAAATCAGGGAACCAAAGTAAAAATAACGCTCTCCTGTGGAAGCATGGACAAGCCCATGCTTCCCAGACAGAGCTTGCCAGCCTATTAAAGTGCATTATCACCAGTGCATTTTAACAGGCTGACAAAGCCGGATTGTTCCTTGAAAAAGAAAGCGTCTAATCAACGCAGCATAAAGCAGCCGAATACGTTTCGATAGAAAGAGAGCCGTTGGGCTGGCACGCCGTGACCCACCAAAGGAGGGATGAAACCGGATAGCGATTCCTGCCAGCGTTCCATAAGCAGCTTACCGCAGAGCTGCCGCCATGACCTTTCTATTGTGATAATGATACTTCCGTACAGCCTTAGTCCGTGTGATGATGTAGCACCGCTGGCAAAGGGTACGGCTGGATGAGAACCATGCAGGGGTGAGATTCCCATGAGCTTTAGCGAAAGCTGCTCGGCTTGCTTATATACTATTTTGAATTAGAATTTTTCATTCAAAATCAAATAACTATTCGCAGGAAATACAATCTTAATATTACTTTTGCCACAAAATCTGATATAATATAGACAGATATTGAGGGTTCCATATCTGGTCTATGGAAAGGAGGAATATGATTACAGTAACAAAAAAAGACTTAATAGAACTGGGTTATGGGACTTCATTCGCAGCAGACATCATAAGAGAAGCAAAAAAACTTATGATTTCAAAAGGGCATACCTACTATCAGTCACGCAAACTGGACAGGGTTCCCAGAGAAGCTGTGGAAGAATTGTTAGGGATTACTTTTACTGATAAATCAAACTGATTGTACTTCTTGCACATTTATGTAAGGAGTGAAATCATGGCAAAAGACCCTATTAAGAAAGCAGAAAACGGAACTTATTATTTTAGAGCAAACTTAGGTTTCCACCCGATTACCGGAAAACAGATTCAGAAATACAAAAGCGGATTCAAGACAAAAAAGGAAGCCAGAGAAGCATATTCAAAGCTTATGCTTACATCCACAGAGGAATTGACAGAAAAGAAACAGCAGCTATCCTTTCAGCAGTTCATTGAAGAGACTTACCTACCTTGGTATAAAACACAGGTAAAGGAAAGTACCTATCTGAACCGCCGTTCTACCATTCAGAAACATTTTTCATACTTTTACAAAATGACGGTGGATGAGATAGAACCCATTAACGTCCAAAACTGGCAGCTTGAACTCGCAAAAGAATTTAGTCCAAACTATATCCGTATTGTACAGGGTATGCTCTCCATTGCCTTTGACAGAGCAGTTGTTCTCGGTCTTGCAAAGAAAAATCCGTCACGAATGATAGGAAACATCAAGAGCAAGAAAACAAAAGTGGATTTTTGGACACTGGATGAATTTCAAAAGGTAATTTCCCTACTCTACAAGGGCGATTATTACGAACATTACCTTTTCATTTCATACTGGCTCCTGTTTATGACTGGAATGAGAATCGGAGAAGCCGCAGCCCTGCAATGGTCGGATATCAACTTTGAAACCGGACTTTTAAGTATAACGAAAACGCTGTACTATAAAACAATAGACGAATACAAATTTGTGGAACCAAAGACACAAGCCAGTATTCGCACTATCTATATTGACACAGATACCATTAAAGAATTAAAAGCATGGCAGGAAGTACAGCAAAAGGTTTTAAAGGACTGTGACCTTGTACTAAGCTATAATGGGATTCCCACCAGTAAGCACACCCTCCCACGGGCATTAGAAAAACTTGCTGGATTGGCAGGCGTACACCGTATCAAAATTCATGCACTCAGACATTCCCATGCTTCCCTGCTCATCAGTATGGGAGAAAATCCTTTATTGATTAAAGAACGTCTGGGGCATGAAAAGATACAGACCACGTTAGGAACCTATGGACATTTATATCCCAACACCAACGTGGAAGTTGCCAAAAAATTAACTGGCGTTCTCACTTATACTCCGGCAACAACCAGTGTTGCCGATTACACCAGCAATCAGCATACAGCAATCTATCACAGAGCAGTTGAATAAAAAAATGCAATCAAAATGCAATTCTAAAAGAAAAGAGCCTCAAAACCCTTGAAAATAAAGGCTTTGAAGCTCTGCTCCAACTATTCAAACTCTACAAAGACTAACGCTTTTTGTTTAGGAATTATTCTCTGTAATGTTTCTCGTTCTTTTGATTATTTGATATATCCATATTATCCTGCCTATACGAGCTAATGTTATCATTTTGTTATCGGCATTGATAACACCTACTCGATAACTGTGGATAATAACTATATGTAGCATGTCAAATTATAAGCTATTTTGCTTAGAGATTCAACACAAAACTGAAATTTTACTTTTCCTTATATTCATCTGGTATTGCTATTTGAAATGTTT
>ERZ791740.312-NODE-312-length-45222-cov-16.379237_pt1 | contig 45222 bp, 29 predicted proteins | sample MGYA00510041_ERZ791740 | MGnify/ENA primary metagenome ERZ791740 (study PRJEB30046, sample SAMN00791959) | human gut metagenome | study: EMG produced TPA metagenomics assembly of the A metagenome-wide association study of gut microbiota in type 2...
GGGGGATAGGGATAATAAATCAGAAGTTAATTTCAAAAACAGACTTTTTCTACAATCTACAAAATTTCTTTACAGAAATTTTTATCTTTATTTTTCTTTACCCGATTCAATGCGTATCCGTTTTTACGGCTAATAATTATCACGGTGGTGAAAACTTGGAAGAACAGCTTTCAGAAAAAGAACTTGCCGACCTTAAAGCAAAGGAACTTGACATACTCGTAAAATTCGACAGGATGTGCAAGGAGAACAATTTACGCTATTTTATTACAGCAGGAACGCTTCTCGGTGCGGTAAGGCACAAGGGCTTTATCCCGTGGGACGATGATATTGACGTTGTAATGCTCAGGAAGGATTTCAACAGATTGAACCGTGTCTGCAGTAAGGCATTACCCGAAGGACTTTTTCTGCAGGACAAGAAAAATGACAAGGGTTACCCGTTCCACTTTGACAAGATAAGGCTTGACAACACTGAGGTCATCGACCCGTTCCTTGAAGGCGTAAATATGCACAAGGGTATTTATATAGATGTTTTCCCTGTGGACAAGTGTCCCGAAAACAATAAACTGGCACAATTCATGTTCAAATGGGTAAGCACGACATCTTATGCGCTTATAGCAAAGCAGAACAAGGATTTTGACTTTGACTATACCAAAAAGTCAGCCCGTATGCTTTATCACTTTATGATAAAGATGCCGAGAGGCTTTGTTATTGCGATGCGTGACTTTGTTGTCGGTATCTTCAATGTATTCTGTTCGGGCAAAAAGCTGTGTACCGTAAGCGGTGCGCACGGCTTCCCCAGAGAAACATATAAAAGCGAATGGTTCGAGGAGAAGATAATGCTCCCGTTTGAGAGCGGCGAATATCCCGCACCCAAAGGGTATGACAGTCTTCTCACCAATATGTACGGCGACTATATGAAACCGCCGGAAGATGATGAAAAAAGCGGTCACTTCACAAGCGTTGAAAGTGACAAATAAGCATTTGAATAAGGATCTATATGAAAGGACAAAAAGAATGAAAAGAGTAATTACCTACGGAACATTCGATCTGCTCCACTACGGACACATTGAACTGCTCAAGAGAGCAAAGGCACTCGGAGATTATCTTATCGTAGTGCTTTCAACAGATGAATTCAACTGGAACGAAAAACAGAAGAAGTGCTATTTCAGCTATGAGATAAGAAAGCAGCTTCTTGAAGCTATCCGCTACGTCGATCTTGTTATCCCCGAAACCTGCTGGGATCAGAAGATAAGCGACGTAAAGGAATACCACGTTGACACATTCGTAATGGGCGACGACTGGAAGGGAAAGTTTGATTTTCTCAAGGAATACTGCGAGGTAGTTTATCTGCCCAGAACACCCGAAATTTCAACTACGCAGATAAAGCACGACCTTAGCGACAAGTAATATAAAGATAAACAGACAGTCGCATGATTTCACGGAGGAACTAAAATGAGCAACCCCTTTACCTACGCCAATAAGGTACGCAAAAAATTCAAGGATCCTTACTGGGTAGCGAAAAACAAGTATATAACCTATTATGAGCAGTTACCGATAGATGAGAAGGTAATACTGCTTGAATCGCAGACCGCTACAAAGATCAGCGGTAACCTGTTCTATATTCTGAAATATCTTTTGACAGATGAAAAATACGCCGGATATACGGTTTACCTTTCATCATGGGGAAGATATGTAAAAAGCATTACGGCTATTCTTGAACACTACGGATTCGAAAACGTAAACATTGTTGTTTATGCTTCCGATGATTATATGCGTCTGCTTGCAAGCGCAAAATATCTGATAAACGATGCTACCTTTCCTAACTACTGGATAAAGAAAAAGGGACAGGTATATATAAACACATGGCACGGCACACCGCTCAAAGCCATGGGACGCAAGGTGCATAACGATGTATTCTTCGGAAACGTTCAGAAGAACCTTGTAAATGCCGACTATCTGCTTTACCCCAACATCTTTACGAAAGACGTAATGATAAGGGACTATATGCTTGAGAATATTTCTTCAAATTCCTATATACTCTGCGGTTATCCGAGAAACACAGTATTCTTCGACAGGGACGCAGAGAAAAAGATAAGAGAAGAACTTGAAATCACCGACAAGAAGATATATGCATATATGCCTACATGGAGAGGTACTGTCGATAAGGTCGGCGTATCCAAAAACGATGCATATCTTATGTATTACCTTTGCGAGCTTGACAAAAGACTTACAGATGATGAGATATTCTATATCAACATTCACCCTATGGCAATGCACGCCAAGAATACGGCGGAAGTCAGCAAACTCAAACATATAAAGAACTTCCCCGCAGAGTATGAAACATACGACTTCCTTAACATTGCAGACGTTCTTGTTACAGACTATTCAAGCGTATTCTTCGATTATGCCTGCACATGCAAAAAAGTGGTGCTTTTCCCGTATGATAAAGACGAATATCTCTGCGACAGAGGTATGTACATGGATATGGACGACCTGCCTTTCCCTCAGGTATTTGACCTTGACGCTCTTGTAGACGAGCTGAGAAGCGAAAAGAACTACGACGATACAGAGTTTGTAAAGACATACTGCACATGGGACAGCAGTAACGCTACAGCTCAGCTTTGTGACAGAACGATCCTCGGTATCGACACAGGACTTACTGTAGGACCTGTAACCGGAAACGGCAAGGAAAACGTGCTGATATATGCCGGCAACCTTGACAAGAACGGCATAACCACATCGCTCAGATCCCTTATGAAAAACATTGACCTTGACAAGCGAAACTACTACATTTCATTCTGTCAGGGAAAAGCAAAAAGACACGGCGAACAGCTTGCAACATTCAGTGATAAGGTAAGCTTCTTCGCAGTAGCAGAATACTTCAACCTTACAGCCGCAAACAAGACCGTAAACAAGCTGTACAAGGAACACCTTGTTTCTACGAATCAGTATATCAAATCGCTCGGAAAGCGTATCGAACAGAACTTCCTGCGTTCATACGGCAATGCAAAGTTTGACAGGGTTATCCAGTTCTGCGGATATGAGGACGAGATGATTCTGCTCTACAGTCAGTTCAAAGGTCAAAAGACGATATGGGTGCATAACGATATGCTCGCCGAAATCAAGACAAGAAGCAACCAGAGAAAAGACCTTCTTGAATATGCTTACCACACTTATGACAACGTTGTTGCGGTAACCGATGATATTGTCGCACCTACACAGATACTTGCAGGTAAAGACAAGAAGATCAACATAGTAAAAAATACTATTGACTACAAGACGATCCGTGCAAACGGAGATCTCCCAATAGCACTCGACGAAACGACAAAGTGCTCGGTAGAACCCGAAAAGTTCTACGAGATCATGCAATCTGACGCAAAGAAGTTCATAAATGTCGGTCGTTATTCGCCCGAAAAGGGTCACGACAGACTTATAGACGCTTTCTATAAGCTCTGGCAGAAGGATAACAGCATATATCTTATAATAATGGGCGGCAACTCAAGAGCAAAAAAGTACGAAGAGCTTATTGAAAAAGTAAACGGAATGGGACTTACCGATAACGTTATACTTCTGCTTGCCGTAAGCAACCCTTATCCTATAATCAAGGCTTGCGACGGATTTATATTAAGCTCGCTGTATGAAGGCTTCGGTCTTGTACTTGCAGAAGCTGATATCCTCGGTCTTCCGATAGTTTCAACCGATATCACGGGCCCGAGAACATTCATGAAGAAATACGGCGGTACTCTTATAGAGAATTCCGACGAGGGTGTATACAAGGGATTACAGATGTTATACAACGGTGAAATCAAACCGATAAACGTTGATTATGAAGCATACAATCAGGAATGTGTAGCAGAGTTTGAAAAGCTGTTTGAATAATTTAATAATTTACCGATAATAAAACGGGGAGCATTTCACTTGGAAACGCTCCCCGTTTTTCTTATTCATTCACCTCGAACTTATACCCTACTCCCCATATAAGCCTTATGCTCCATTTTGAAGATAAGCCGTCAAGTTTGGATTTCAGCAGGCTGACAGATTCTTCGACCAGTGCGTCACTGCCCTTTGCATCAGGACCGAATACTTCATAGGCAAGCTGTTCCTTGCTGAACACACGGTTCGGATTTGCTATAAACGAGCGGAGTATCTCAAGCTCGCTAAGCCCCAGCGGATACTCCTTGTCGCCTACCTTCGCACAGTTATGTTCATTATCAATCGACAGCGTGTCACACTCGCCACGCATCTTCCCGTCATATTTGTCGAATACCTCCGACAGCTGTCCTATATCAAGCGGAAGCGATAAAGTATGCTCGCCTCCGTCATTTTTCAGCGTATATATATCAGCCATAAGAGAGGTATGGCGGCATTCCTGCTCTGCATCAAGATAGCAGCCGCCGAGTATTATAATATCGGGGTGAAGAATAAGACATTCACGCACAACGTGCTGTGTATCCTCGCTTATATCGCATATCGTTTTTACCTTAAAGCCCTCTTTTTCGGCATAGTTCTCAATAAAATCACATATATGCTCGTTGTCGCAGGCTATTATAATCTTCTTTGACATTTCAGTGCCTCCGTAAAGTACACAATATTAAATATTAAAGCGATAAATCCTTACCGCCCTGTTTCTATTTATATTATACAGCCCCTCACGCCTTTTTTCAACACCTTTTTCAAAAATTCCGTCAATTTTATGTGTAAATCTGCATAAATAATTATCAATCTGACGAACGACTTTTATATTAATGTAACAAAATTATCACTTTTCACATTTTACCCCTTGATTTTTATGCGTAAAGTGATTACAATAATAATCAGCGGTTAGCACTCAAACATAAAGAGTGCTAACAACTTAGAAATAAAAAGCACCGTCACAGTTAAAAAGTGACAGCAAATATAACAAGGAGGTCATTCAAAATGACGATCAAACCGTTATCGGACAGAGTAGTTATCAAGATGCTCGAAGCAGAAGAAACAACAAAGGGCGGTATAATTCTTACAAGTGCCGCACAGGAAAAGCCCCAGGTAGCAGAAGTTGTAGCGGTAGGCCCCGGCAAGACAGTTGACGGAAAGCTCGTTCCCGTACAGCTTAAAGTCGGCGACAAGGTTCTTATGAGCAAATACTCAGGAACAGAAGTCAAGGTTGACGGCGAAGAATACACAATACTCCGTGAGGAAGACATCCTCGCAGTTGTAGAATAATTGAAAGTGAGGAACATTCACAATGGCTAAACAGATTATATACGGTGAAGAAGCCCGCAAGGCTTTACAGGCAGGTATCGACCAGCTCGCAAACACAGTAAAGATTACACTCGGCCCTAAGGGCAGAAACGTAGTGCTTGACAAGAAGTTCGGCGCTCCGCTGATTACAAACGACGGTGTTACTATCGCCAAGGAAATTGAGCTTGACGATCCTTTCGAAAACATGGGCGCACAGCTCGTTAAGGAAGTTTCCACAAAGACAAACGATGCCGCAGGCGACGGTACAACAACAGCTACTCTGCTCGCTCAGGCTCTTATCAGAGAGGGTATGAAGAACATTGCCGCAGGCGCTAACCCTATGGATGTTAAGCGTGGTATCTCAAAGGCAGTTGACTCGGCAGTAGCAGAGATAAAGAAGAATTCAAAGGCTATCGAAAACAGCGATGGCATTGCCCGTGTAGCTACAGTTTCATCCGGTGACGAAACAGTAGGTAAGCTGATTGCAGAGGCTATGGAAAAGGTTACAACAGACGGCGTTGTTACTCTTGAAGAAGGCAAGACAGCAGAAACATACAGCGAAGTCGTTGAAGGTATGCAGTTCGACAGAGGCTACATTTCACCTTACTTTGCAACAGATACAGATAAGATGACAGCTAACCTTGATGACGCTTACATCCTTATCACAGACAAGAAGATAAGCAACATTCAGGACGTTCTGCCCTTACTTGAACAGGTCGTACAGGCAGGTAAGAAGCTGCTTATCATCGCTGAGGACATCGAGGGCGAGGCTCTTACAACACTTATCCTCAACAAGCTGCGTGGTACATTCGTATGCGTAGGTGTAAAGGCTCCCGGCTTCGGCGACAGACGTAAGGAAATGTTACAGGATATTGCTATCCTCACAGGCGGTACTGTTATCACTTCCGAGCTTGGTCTTGAGCTTAAGGATACAACTATCGACCAGCTTGGCCGTGCTAAGAGCGTAACAGTTTCAAAGGAAAACACAACGATTGTAAACGGCGCAGGTTCAACAGAGCAGATTCAGGCAAGAATCGCTCAGATAAGAGCCGCTATCGAAAACACAACAAGCGAATTTGACAAGGAAAAGCTCCAGGAAAGACTTGCAAAGCTTGCAGGCGGTGTTGCTGTTATCAAGGTCGGTGCCGCTACAGAAATCGAAATGAAGGAAAAGAAGCTCCGTATCGAAGACGCTCTTGCAGCCGCTAAGGCAGGCGCAGAGGAAGGTATCGTAGCAGGCGGCGGTACAGCACTTATAAACGCTATGCCCGCTGTAGAAGCTCTTATCGCAACCCTTGAGGGTGACGAAAAGACAGGTGCTAAGATAGTTCTCCGTGCTCTTGAAGAGCCTGTTCGTCAGATTGCCGCTAACGCAGGTCTTGAAGGCTCTGTCATCATCGACACTATCCGCCGTGAAGGCAAGGTAGGCTACGGCTTTGACGCTCAGAACGAAGTATACGGTGATATGATCGCCGCAGGTATCGTAGATCCCGCAAAGGTAACACGTTCAGCTTTACAGAACGCCGCTTCAGTTGCAGCTATGGTTCTTACAACAGAGAGCCTTGTTGCCGACAAGAAGGAAGAAAATCCTGCTCCCGCAATGCCCGCAGGCGGCATGGGCGGTATGGGCGGAATGTATTAATTCCAAACACAACAGAATAAGATCAGCCCGGTACGGATTTTTCCGTATCGGGCTTTCTGTTTGTTTATAGCTTATAATAGTTATACGCAGTTATTTGCCGCCTTTACCGAATGCCTTGCTCCAGTCAACGTTACGGGCGATTCTGTAACCGCTGTTGGTTTTAGTAAGGTCGGCGGAGAAAACCATATAACAGCTTGTACCGGGTATCTGAGAATTAAGCACCATATAAGCCAATTTTACGTTATCACCGTCTTTATAGGCTTTGGCACAATCATAAAGGCATTCACGCTGTGATAAACTTTCTAAAGCCGGACCGTGCAATCCCGTCTCATTGCACCTGCCGATTGAAATTCCTTTCACGCAGAATTTACCGTCCTGATATGTGAATGTGTCAAAGTCCTTTTCAAACTGTTCAAATGTCGTAATATCGGAATATACCGACTTTTCCGATTCATAAAATTCCTTCATAGACGTAAACGCAGTCGGCTGTGCCGAACTTTCAAACCACTTATCGTAATCGTCTTTTGGGACAGCGGTTATATCCGGCATATCCTTTATCTTGTTACCTGCATTGTAAAGCTCGGTTTCAAGCTTACCACACTTTTCAAGAATATCGGCAACCTCTTTTTGCACCTGCTCATCGTCAATGATTTTATCACCGAGCGCCTCACTGAACATTTTGTCAATTGTAGTTTTGCTGGGCGTCTTATATTCACTGCCGTAGTTATAGCCGAATGACGCTATATCACGTTTGTTTTCCTCTGCAGAACTGTCCACCACGCCGAGTGCAGTAAATTTTTCGTCTTCATAAGAGGAAGTGGATTCTTCAGGCACAGAGGTTTCGGGAGTTGTGATGCTTTCGGTTGTTGATTCCGATGCAGATGATGTAACAGAGGTATCCTGCGATGAAACCGGTTGGGAGGCGTTATTGCCGGCACAGCCGCTGAGCAGAGAAACAAGAATTAAAGTGCATATCAAAGTTGTTTTTTTCATAGAATCACCTTCTTAATTACCCGATTTGAAAATCGGCAGAATTCTGATTAATGTAATCAATAGTTACCATTTATTTAATTAAAATGTACCTTTATTTACATCATAGCAAAATTGTTTTAATTTTTCAACGGTATTCTAATAAATTTGCACATAATCAACAAATAATAAATGCTTTTTTGTGTATTTATACACCTTTGTTCAAATGCACAGGCAAGTTACATATACCACGTTCTTAGAAAGCTAATACATGACCGCTTTATTAGCATTTTACTTGACATTCGCACTTTTAAGCGGTATACTATTAAAGTACGCATAAATTTATTTTAGCTTTTTAAAAAGGAATTTGAGCATGATATACAAAAACCCCGTGCTGAAAGGCTTCTACCCCGACCCCTCCGTCTGTTTTGCAAACGGAAAATATTATCTGGTAACAAGCACCTTTCAGTATTTCCCCGGTGTTGCGCTCTTTGAGAGCGACAACCTTGTAAACTGGAAGCAGATAGGCTATGTGCTGACACGTCCCGAACAGGTAATGCTTGACAAGATACCTGCGTCAGGCGGCGTATTCGCTCCCACTATCCGCTATAACAACGGCAGGTTCTATATGGTGACTACAAACGACACCACCCACAGAAACTTCTATGTTTATACCGATGACATCTACGGCGAATGGTCAGACCCTATCGAAGTCGATCAGGGCGGTATCGACCCGTCGCTGTACTTTGAGGACGGCAGAACATTCTTCATAAGCAACGGACAGGACGACTACGGCGAGGGCGGCGTTGTACAGTGCGAGATTGACATTGCAACAGGCAAAAAGCTCTCCCACAGCAAGTCTATCTGGAAAGGCTCGGGCGGACGTTATCTTGAAAGCCCCCACGTTTATAAGATAAACGGAAGATATTATCTTATGGCGGCAGAGGGCGGCACAGAGTACGGTCATATGATAACATACGCCGTATCGGACGATATATGGGGCGAGTATGTCACAGGCGACAACAACCCCATACTCACTAACCGCAACAAAGCTCCGTACATAATACAGGGTATCGGTCACGGAGATCTGATACAGGACAAGAACGGCGACTGGCATATATTAAGTCTCGGCTTCAGACAGATGGGTATATGGATGCCATTCCACAGCCTCGGCAGAGAGGTTTTCCTCTCCCCTGCACACTTTGACGAAAACGGCAGGCTGTTTGCAGGTCTTGACGGCACAACAGACGCACAGTATGAAATAAAGGGCGATTTTGCTCAGGATAAGCTGCCCGTGTTCACCTTTGGCAATACAGATCCTTCGGTTGACTGGTGCTATCTGCGTAAGTACCACCCCGAAAACTATAAGCTTTCTGCGGACAAGTACGAGCTTTGCGGCACCGATCTGACGCTTGACGATATGGATTCACCTACTTTTATCGCAATGCGTCAGCGTGACTTTGATATGGAGCTTTGTGTCAATGTAAACCTTTGCGGCAACGGCGAGGGCGGTGTCACAATGTATATGTGCGAGAACGAGCATTACGATATTGCACTTAAAAAGACGGCGTACGGCACTTTTGCAATACTGAAGCTCAACATCGGCGGAATAAAGCACGAGCAGAACAGAGTTGCGGTAAATGCCGACAACGCAACGCTTATCGTCAGAGCCGACCATTATAATTACAATTTCTTTGTGAAATGCGGCGACACCGAAACACATCTCGGAATCGGTCAGGTGAAATATCTGACAAGCGAGGTTTCGGGCGGTTTCACGGGTACAATGACAGGATTATACGCTGTAGGAGGTACGGCACAGTTCACAGGTTTCAGCTGTGCATACACCGAGAGCGAAGAATAAAAAAGAGGGTTATAATATGAGTTTTTTCCAGAAAGATATTGAAACTATGCCGAGAGCCGAGCTTGAAAAGCTCCAGCTTGAAAAACTGAAGCACATAACAAAATACTGTTATGACAATGTACCGCTGTACAAGAGAAAATTTGACGAGGCAGGCTTTGATTGCACAAAGATAAAGGCGCTGTCGGACATACAGTACATACCGTATACCACTAAGTCGGATTTCCGTGACAACTATCCTTTCGGTATGTTCGCAACTCCGCTCAAAAACGTAACACGTCTGCACGCTTCATCGGGTACAACCGGCAAGCCCACCGTTGTAGGCTACACAAAGAACGACCTTGATATGTGGTCTGACTGCGTTGCAAGACTTGTAACAGCCGCAGGCGCTACAGATGAAGACATAGTACAGATTGCATTCGGCTACGGACTTTTCACGGGTGCGCTCGGTCTGCATTACGGCCTTGAAAAGATAGGTGCTACAGTAGTTCCCTGCTCATCAGGCAACACCGAAAAGCAGGTTATGCTGATGAAGGACTTCGGCACAACGGCACTTGTCGCTACCCCCTCATACGCTATGAGAATAGGCGAGGTCGCAGAAGAAATGGGTATCGGCAGAGATGAGCTCAAGCTGAGGCTCGGTCTTTTCGGCTCAGAGGGATGCACTCCGGAAATGAGAGCGCAGATAGAGGATTATCTGCATCTGCTTGCCACCGACAACTACGGTATGAGCGAGCTTATGGGACCGGGTGTTTCGGGCGAATGTTCACTGCGTTGCGGTATGCACTTCAACGAGGATCACTTCCTCCCCGAGATCATCAACTCCGAAACAGGCGAGGTTCTCCCCGAAGGCTCAAAGGGCGAGCTTGTTATAACAACACTTTCAAAGGAGGCAATCCCTGTTCTGCGCTATCGCACAAAGGATATTACTTCTATCACCTACGAAAAGTGCGAATGTGGAAGAACTCACGCCCGTATGAGCAAGCCCTCCGGCAGAAGCGATGATATGCTGAAGATCAGAGGCGTAAACGTATTCCCCTCACAGATCGAGAGCGTTATAATGACAATCCCGCAGATAGCACCCCACTATCAGCTTGTTGTTACCCGTGAGGGAAGCAGCGACAGACTGGAGGTAAAGTGCGAGCTTGTTGACGGAAGCGTGCTTGAAAGCCTTGAATCGCTGTCCAACTTACAGAAAAATATCCGCCACAATCTTAAGACGGTTCTCGGCATTGATACAAAGGTCACACTTGTTGAGCCAAAGACGATTGAACGTTTTGAGGGCAAGGCAAAGCGTGTAATCGACCTTCGCAACAAGTAATATGAAGCTGAAATATGATGAAGCGGATATGCACGCACAGCTTGTAAAGGTGCTGTATCCCGATGAAACCGCAATGTTTCCCGTATACTGCGTATATAACGATAAATCCTTTATGGGAAGCGCTATGGAATACGGCTATTTAGCTGTTACCGACAAGGGCAGACTGCTGATGATACGCTATGATTTTATAGGCGATGGTAACTGCGGTTCGTGTCCGCTCACCGCTATAAAGAGGCTTAAGATAAAGAAACTGCTTATCGGTCAGTACAAGCTTGAATTTACGCTTATGACCGACGGTAAGGATTTTAAGACGACAGTACAGATAGCGCCGAAAATGGCTTTCGGAGCATTCCCCCATCAATACGCAAATTTAAATATGCTGCTTGACGCACTGCGTCCTTATATAGCCTGATAAAGTAAAGAGAGCTAAAATGTCACTTGAAAAAGTAAAGGAATATTTCAAGGCTTACGGCATAGAGGACAGAATAATAGAGCTGTCCGAGTCGAGTGCAACGGTTGAGCTTGCCGCTCACGCACTTCACACCGAGCCTTGCAGAATAGCAAAGACCTTATAAAATGCAACATAAAAAGCGGAACGTAAAACCCACGCTCCGCTTTTCTTCATATTCTTTATAATCACAGTATCGTAAACACCGTACCTGCAACAATAAGCACAAGCCCCGCAGAAGACATCGCCGTGAGCTTTTCCTTAAGGAATATCCTTGAGAACAGCACGACAGCGAGTATACTCAACTTGTCTATCGGCACGACTACCGATGCGTCGCCGATTTTCAGTGCGTAATAGTAGCACAGCCACGATGCCGCAGTAGATACAGCGCTTAGTGCGATAAACACAAACGCCTTGCCGCCAAGCCCCGAAAAAACATTCTTCTTGCCCTTTGCCGCTACGACTATCCATGCCATAACAAGCACGACAGCCGTTCTTATGGCAGTGCCGAGATTTGAATTGACATTCTGTACGCCTATCTTTGCAAGAATCGAGGTCAGTGCGGCGAATATTGCGGACATCCACGCAAATATCATCCACCTGCCTGCCTTTGACCCTCTTTTTCCGGTATGTATGCTCATCATCAGCGTTCCGATGCCGATAAGCACCATCGCAATGATCTTATAAGCCGTTAGCTGTTCGCCGAGAAAAATAAACGACATCAGCATAGCAAGTACGGTCGAGGATTTGTCGATAGGTGCGACCCTGTTCACATCGCCAGTTTTCAGAGCTTTGAAATAGCACAGCCACGAGCCGCCCGTCGCACAGCCCGAAAGTATCAGAAACAACAGTGTCATTCCCGTTACATTAGGAAGATCGTGCCATTCCCCCGTTATCCACACAACCGCTATCGACAGCACAAGCACTATCGTTGTACGCAGTGCCGTTGCCGCATCGGAGTCAGCGTCACGCAGTCCGCACTTGCACAGTATCGTTGTTATGGCCGCAAAGAATGCGGAAAGCAACGCTATAAGTATATACATCATAGATCAGAAGCTTCTCCTGCAATAATCTCTCGGTGTTACGCCCTTCATACTCTTGAACACCTTTATAAAATAGCTGTAATCGTTGAATCCGCACTTCATCGCAATATCTATCAGCTTCTCATCGGTACTTGCGATAAGTTCACAGGCAGATTCGATACGGAAATAATTGAGATATTCAACAGGTGTCTTGCCCGTATATTCCTTGAACGCACGGCAGAAATAATTCCTGTTCATTCCGCACTCGTTCGCAAGTTCCTCAAGCGTTATGTTCTTACGGTAATTCTGCTCGATATAGCTTATAACATTCTTGAAACGGCGTACCTTCTTTATATCGCTCGCCGCTGTTTCTCCGCTCTGATAATGCTCCTGCCTTGCCACAATGTGACCGAGCATACACAAAAGCCGTCCGGGTACGGTAAATTCATATCCCGGCTCTTTTTCAAGCATTGCGTCTATAACCGCCTTTGCGTCCTTTGCAGGCTCGCTGTCGGCGGAAAAGAAGGTGATAAACCGTCTTTCGTGGTTGATTATCGGCTGAAGATGCAATGTGCATATCTGACTTGATTTAAGCAAAGCCGCCATATCAAACACAAGACAGTCATATCTGCAGTTGTCCTTCGGCGTACCGCCGTGCATACTTCCGCCTATTATCAGCGAACAGCAGCCTGCGTCTATCCTGTGTGTATGACCGTCAAGAAAAAGCTCGAAATATCCGCTCCTGACATAGATAATCTCGCACTCGTTATGCCAGTGCGGTATCATATTATAACGGGGAAAATTCTCTGTCACTCTGTAGCAGGCATACGGAAATTCCCTTGTGCCATGCTCACGTTTTTCTCGGTATTCAATGTATTTCATATTACGTCCTTTGGCTAAATTGTCAAAATCGTCATATTGTTAATCGGAGCAAAGTTTAATATCATGAAAAACTACTCCAAAATACAAATCATCAAAGAGTTTATATAATTTTCGGTGAGTGGGGTTTGGGGCGTAGCCCCAAGACAGGTCGCAGGGGCGTCAGCCCCCGTATTCTCCCCCTTTCCCGGGGAAAGGGGGTAAGGGGGATAGGGATAGAGAATTTTTGACTATTTTTAATAAAATGTACTCTTTCGACAATTTGTATTTAAAATTATTATATCATTTTTCCGCCATATTGTAAAGCAATCCGCTACTTATATATCAATATAGTGCAACTAATCGTCACAATGCACTAACACAGCCCGTTTTTTTGTGCAGATTGCGGATTTTTACTTTTCACAAAAATTTTTATTTTTAAAACGATTACAGCCCTTGCTAAAAAATTTCATTTAAGATATAATTATCATAGACGTTTCTGTAACGTTGTAATTTTTTCGCTACAGGAACAAAAACATTAGGAGGATTCTATGAAATTCGGTTATTTTGACGATAAGAACAGAGAGTATGTCATTACATCTCCCAAGACCCCTTACCCGTGGATAAACTATCTCGGCACACAGGGCTTTTTCTCGCTGATCTCTAACACAGCAGGCGGTTACTGCTTCTACAAGGACGCAAGGCTGAGAAGAATTACACGTTACCGCTATAACAATGTTCCCGTTGATATGGGCGGACGTTACTTCTACATAAACGACGGCGGTCATGTATGGAACCCCGGCTGGTCGCCCGTTAAGACAACACTTGACAGCTATGAGTGCCGTCACGGTATGGGCTACACGATCATAAAAGGCTCATCAAACGGCGTTACAGCCACAGTTACATTCTTCGTTCCCCAGAACTTCAACGGAGAAATCCAGAAGGTTACAATCAAAAACGACAGCGATAAGGAAAAGAACTTAAAGCTGTTCAGCTTCCTTGAGTGGTGCCTCTGGGATGCAAACGACGATACAACAAACTTCCAGAGAAACTTCAACACAGGCGAAGTTGAAATTGACGGTTCTGTTATCTACCACAAGACCGAATATAAGGAAAGACGTGACCACTACGCATTCTACTCTGTAAATGCCGATATAAACGGTTACGATACCGACAGAGAGAGCTTCCTCGGCTTATACAACGGCTTTGACGCTCCTCAGACAGTATTCGCAGGCGCACCCAATATGTCCGTTGCAGACGGTTGGTCACCCGTTGCTTCTCACTATATCGAAATCAAGCTTCAGCCCGGCGAAAGCAAGGATCTTGTATTCTGCCTGGGCTATGTTGAGAACAAGTTTGAAGAAAAGTTTGCTCCCGACCTTGACGAGAACAGCACAATTATAACAAGCGGCGACAGAAAGAAGAACATCGTAAACAAGGCTAAGGCACAGGCTATGATGGCTATGTGCGATACAGCCGAAAAGGCTGACAAGCTCCTCGCAGAGCTGAAGGAACACTGGAACAGCCTGCTCGGTCAGTACAGCGTTGATTCTCCCGATGAAAAGCTCAACAGAATGGTAAACATCTGGAACCAGTATCAGTGCATGGTTACATTCAATATGTCACGTTCCGCATCTTACTTTGAGAGCGGTATCGGCAGAGGTATGGGCTTCCGTGATTCCAATCAGGACTTACTCGGCTTCGTACACCAGATTCCCGCAAGAGCAAGAGAAAGACTTATCGACCTTGCCGCTACAATGCTTGAGGACGGCGGTGCTTACCACCAGTATCAGCCCCTTACAAAGATGGGTAACCACGAGCTTGGCTCCAACTTCAACGATGACCCGCTGTGGATGATTCTCGCAGTTGCGGCTTACATAAAGGAAACAGGCGATGTTTCTATCCTTGACGAGAAGGTTCCTTATGAGAACCGTGACGAGCTTGCAGACACAATGCTCGACCACATGAAGAGAGCGTTCTACCACGTTGTTAAGAATGTAGGTCCTCACGGACTTCCTCTCAGCGGACGTGCCGACTGGAACGACTGCCTTAACCTCTCCTGCTTCTCAGACAAGCCCGGCGAATCATTCCAGACATACAACAACAAGGAAATGTTCAAAGAGCCTCCTTACTACAGCAAGGTTGCAGAATCTGTAATGATTGCAGGTATGTTCTGTGCAATAGCTCCCGAGTACGTTGAAATGTGCAAGCTGAAGGGCGACACGGCAGAAGCTGAAAAGGCTCAGGCTGAGATTGAAAAGATGAGAAAGAACACCCTTGAATACGGCTATGACGGCGAATGGTTCCTCCGTGCTTACGACCACTACGGCAAGAAGGTCGGCTCACACGAGTGCGAAGAAGGCAAGATATTCATCGAGCCTCAGGGCTGGTGTGTTCTCGCAGGTCTTGGCAAGGACAAGGGCTACGATATTCAGACCCTTGACAGCGTAGACAAGTATCTTAACTCAAAGCACGGTCTTGTTCTTAACAACCCTGCATTCACACACTACTACATCCAGTACGGCGAAATCTCCACATATCCCGGCGGTTACAAGGAAAACGCAGGTATCTTCTGCCACAACAACGCTTGGATAATCTGTGCTGAAGCCGCAGTAGGCAGAGGTGACAAGGCATTCGAGTATTATTCAAAGATTGCTCCCGCATTCAGAGAGGATATCTCCGATCTGCACCGCACAGAGCCTTATGTATATGCTCAGATGATTGCAGGTAAGGACGCTAAGCGTCACGGCGAAGCTAAGAACAGCTGGCTCACAGGTACAGCCGCTTGGAACTTCGTTGCAGTATCTCAGTACATCTTAGGTATCAAGCCCGAATACAACGGTCTGAAGATTGATCCCTCAATTCCTCACGAGTGGGACGGCTTCACAGCTTCAAGACTGTTCAGAGGCGCAACCTACGAGATTACTGTAAAGAACCCCGATCACGTTTGCCACGGCGTTAAGTCCGTTACAGTTGACGGCAAGGCTGTTGACAGCAATGTTATCCCCGTATTTGAAAACGGCACTCACAAGGTTGAGGTTGTTTTAGGTTAAGGGCTACAAGGTAATATAATAAATGCAAACTCCCCACCGTGTTGGCGGGGAGTTTTTGTGTTGACAAGCGAGCGGATTTGTATTAAAATATCAATAAGACTTATATCCGGAGGTGCTTATATGCGTCCTATGTCAGATGAGAGAGCAATAGAAAATGCGATAGTATCAACACAAATGGAAGGCTTTGAAGTAACCGAGAGTGACAGAAAGCTTCTGATGAAAATAGTCAAAAAAGAAATAACGCTTGATGAAGCCTTGAAGAAAATCAATAGTAGGTATAGAAACTGATTATGGCGTAGTAAATGGAATTGTATTAGAATATCAGTAATAAATCCTTGAGGTGATACTATGAAAATTGACTATACCGCTCTCGGAAAACGCATAGCAAAGCGCAGAAAGGAACTCGGCTTGAAGCAGTACGAGGTCTGCGAGCTGATAGACGTAAACTATAAATATCTCTCGAATATCGAAACCGGCAGGAGCGCACCGAGCCTTGAGCTTATAATGAGCCTTTGCTCCGTGCTGAATACGACACCCGACTATTTCCTGCTCGGCACCGCTTCCGCAGAGCTTTATGACAATGACATCGCCTCAAAGATAACCCCAATGACAGATGAACACAAAAGGCTTATCAGCGGTATGATACAGCTTATCACCGAAATCGAAAACAACTGAATATAAAACGCCGCCCGTCTGACTATGCAAACGGGCGGCTTTATTCTCCCTATTCAATTATCATTTATCCGTCAGCCACTCTACAACATTCTTCACTTCAATGCCGTCATAATTTCCGACAGTGAATTTATCAAGTGTCAGAACTCTCTTGCGGTAGTTATCCTTTATAGTTGTAAGCGGTGCCATTTCCCTGTCGAAGGTTTCCTTAGCGGTCATATCGGCAGTTACCTGAATATACTCAAGTTCTCCGTTTCTCTCTGCCACAAAATCTATCTCGGTATTTCCGTACTTGCCCACGCTCACCTTGTACCCACGTCTGAGCAGTTCAAAATACACTACATTCTCGACCGAAAAGCCAAGGTCATAGCTTTTCTTAGGCAGTATAAGATTTCGTATGCCGAGGTCAACAATATAATACTTCGTGTTGGTTTTAAGCAATTGCTTTCCCACAATGTCAAAGCGTTCCGCAGGGTAGAATATGAATGATTCGGTCAGTGCATTAACATAATCGCTCACCGTATTCGGAGAAATTTTCCGTCCCGATGAAACAAGATAATTTGTAATGCTCCTTACCGTCACAAGACTTCCGATAACGCTTGAAAGGTACTTTGCGATAGTTTTAAGAAGCGATATATCCGTTATCCTGCCTGTATCGCTGTTATCCCATTCCTTACGCTTCTGCCTGTCCTCAATATCCTTTACGATAACCGTATTGTAGATACCCTCAAGATAGGTGGTTATCTTTTCTTCCGTCTTTTCTGCCGTAGCAATGAAAGGCATACCGCCGTATCTCATATAGTCAGCAAAAGCACTGTCCTTGTCCTTGCTGTTTACCTGCAAATACTCTGCAAACGACAGCGGAAGCATTGATATTTCCACATAACGACCGCTGAGAAGTGTAGCAAGGTCGCCCGACAGCATATATGCGTTTGAGCCGGTGATATAAATATCAGTTCCCTGTTTTACATAAAGACTGTCTACTACCTTTTCAAAATACGGCACTTTCTGTATCTCGTCAAGAAAAATGTAAGTCGTTTTATCACTGCTTAGCCGAGCCTTTATATATTCATACAGCTTTTTATAGTCGCACAGTTCTTCGTATTCCAGTTCTTCAAAGTTTATCGCAATTATTCTGTCAGCGTCAACTCCGCTTTGTTTAAGATAGTCCTGATACTGCATAAGCAATGTTGATTTTCCGCATCTGCGTATTCCCGTCACTACCTTTATGACCTGTTCGTCCTTCCAGAGCTTCAGCCTTTCAAGATATTCTTTTCTTTCAACCAAAAAAATCACCCTCTTATCGTTCTGCGCTATTATATTATATGCTCATATTAGCACAAAACATTCAAAATGTCAAGAAAAATTCCCATTTCAGCACTTTTCTCAAATATCTCAAAATAAATTCTCATTTCAGAATTTTTCTTTTCCGCTCTGAAATCTCTTATTTCTCCCAATTTCCGCATATTTAAGTTTACCGCTTTTGTCAGAATGTCAATAGACAAACCGCTTTTTTAATAGTATAATCATATTATAAAATAAAACAAGTCGGTGTCAACCGACACGGCGGTACGCCGTCTTTTGCCTGTTGGCAAAAGTTTTTATGTTAAAATGTTCTCGGACAAGCGGTGAGCCGCAAGCCGTGCTTTTGCACGGCAAAATCCGCTATTGGCGGATTTTATGTCCGAGGTTATTATCGCAAGAAAAAATACACTTAAAAAGTGGGGTGTCGGTTTGAAGAATAAAGATAAAAAGGAAAAAGAGCAGATAAAGAAAACGAAGTTTTCCGATATAGACCTTTTTGAAGAGGGACATGAGGAAGAGCCGGACGAGCTTGATCTTATAGACGGGCTTATAAAAGATCCTGCCACAACGCAGGACAAGGAGCATAACGCATATCTGCGCCTTATGCACGAATACAAGGCAGAATACGCAAAACGTGAAAAATGTATCAAGGTCGGGATACTGCTCATTATCATCAGTGCAGTTGTATTTCTCGCCCTGATGTTCAGCCTTGACAGCAAAACATTCTTCTTGACGCTGTGGATAATCTTCATTATTTCGGGTATTGCGGTAATGACACGGATAGATTACCGTTGCTACAAGTACGAAAAGATACTCGGCATTAAAAACACCGACAAGGAAGACGACCTTGAAAAGATGAAGAACGATATCGACAAGACGATAAGCAACGCAAAAACTGAGCTTGAAAACGCAAAGGCTAACATAGAAACCACGATAGAATCGGCTAAAAAGGACATCAGCCGTCTTTCCGGAATGAAAACGAGGGAGCAGGAAAACAAATGAAGACAATATTCAGGATATTTTTAAGCGATATAAAAAAGATACGCACAAATCTTATGGCATTTGCGGTAATGATAGGTATTTGTATACTGCCGGCGCTGTATGCGTGGTTCAACATTGCGGCAAACTGGGATCCGTACTCAAATACAGGCAATATCAAGATTGCGGTCGCAAACTGCGATAATGGCACTAAGCTTGCTTCAAAGGAAATCAACATCGGCAATCAGATAGTGGATAATCTTAAAAAGAACACGCAGATGTGCTGGACGTTCGTAGATAAGGAGCAGGCGGAAAACGGAGTAGTAACAGGCGAATATTACGCTTGTGTCGTTATTCCCGAAAATTTCAGCGAGAGCTTCACAAGCATACTTTCGGGCAAGCTGACACGTCCGCAGATTACCTACACGCTCAACGAAAAGAAAAACGCTATCGCTCCGAAAATCACCGACAAAGGCGCAGAGGCGATAAAAAACCAGGTAAACGAGAGCTTTATTGACACGATTACCACCGAGCTTGCAGGAATATTGAACTACACCTCCGAGCAGGGCAACAAGAAATTCACCGAGATAACAGACAATATAAAATCAGCCATAGGCGACGTTATCGACAATCTTTCCGCTTTCCAAAGCTCAATTTCGCTGATAAGCACAACACTTGACAGTGCAGATACAATGATTGCAAACACCAAAAAGTCTATCCCGGATCTTGAACAGCTTCTTGCTCAGTCAGGAACGCTTACCACATCGGCAAAGGACAGCATTACGGCAGTACAGGCGGTATCAGCACAGATAACCGCCGCTACAGATACCGTCCTTAATTCAATCGACACGCTTTACAGCAATACGGAAAGCAGTATTTCGGGCATCACGGGTGAGATCGCCGCCGATGCCGACAAAGCCGCCGAAAAGATAAGAGCAACAGCGGAGATAAACAGAAAAACCATTGATGCGCTGAATAATATCCGCACCCATGTTATAACAGTCGGCGAAAAGCTCGGAATTGATGTCAGCATTATGACCGATGCAATCGACAGGAATATAGAAAAGCAGAACGCAATCATCGACAAATTAAATAACGGTGCAGACACTGTCAGCGCAACAGGTCACGCCCCCGATAATTTTGAAAGTGATGTAAACAAGCTGATAACCGATTCAAAGAAAGATTTTGACGGCATAAAAACCACTTGGAACACTTCTGTCAAAACTGCTATGGATACCGCCGTAAATGAAGTGTTCAAGACGCTTGATGGAATTTCCGCACTGCTTTCTGACGCAGGAACATCTGTTCCGAATATCGAAACGGCTCTCACCGATGCTCAGAACTCGCTTGCAAGCCTTAAATCCTGCCTTACCGACCTCGATAAAATAATCGGCAACGCAAAGGATAAGCTCACCGATATGCAGAAAAAGGTCGATGATATAAGCAACGATCAGGCGCTTATAGCTTTTATTGAAGAGGTTTCAAGTGACCCGTCATCTCTCGGCGAATTTATGAGCTCACCCGTTGAAATTAACACCGTCAAGGTTTATCCTGTAGAAAATTACGGCTCAGCCATGACGCCGTTCTACACGATACTCGCTATCTGGGTAGGCTCGATCGTACTTGTCGCCGTACTGAAAGCAGAGATCAGCCGCCGTGACATCGAAAAGCTCGGCGGTAATGTAAGACCGATACAGGCTTATTTCGGCAGATATATGATTTACCTCATGGTATCAATAATTCAGGCGATAATAATCGCACTCGGCGACCTTTTGTTCCTGAAAGTACAGTGTGAAGACCCGCTGTTGTTCATCATCGCCGCCGTTGTATCTTCTATTGTATTCTCACTGCTCATCTACTCGCTGACGATCACATTCAGCGTAATAGGAAAGGCTCTTGCGGTAATTATCCTTGTACTTCAGGTTGCAGGCTCTGGCGGTACATTCCCTCCCGAAGTTCTCCCCGAATTTTTCCGCAGCATTCTTCCCTATCTGCCCTTCAGATACAGCATCAACGCAATGCGTGAAGCGGTCGCAGGCGTATATGCGCAAAGCTATATAGAAGACCTGCTCTACCTGCTGATTTATGTTGCGATAGCCCTCTTTATCGGCATAGTGCTGAGAAAACCGTGTATAAGGATAATGAAGTTCTTCAATAAACGCCTTGAAGATACTGATCTGATCATATAGCAATGCAATCCCCGACGAACTTTTCAAATCGTCGGGGATTGAATTTTTGGCTATATTATGCTAAAATATCAGTTGAGGGAAACCTTGGACGATAGGCGGTCAAATTCATCTCCCGAAGTGCGAAAGCACTTTGAAAGGAGGTGAAGCTGTGTACATAACTCTGGACAACTTAATTCAGATTGGTATTTTCCTAACGGGATTTACCGTTATGATATTCAGTATCATTTCTTTTGTTATAAATTTTACAAATAAAAAGAAATAACCGCCCATAGCGACCAAACTAAAGCGGTTATTTCTTAACTGACTTAAATGGGAGCGACCGTCTGTCGTTTCCCTCTTTTTGTATCTATAATATAACACAAAATCAAGCCGGTGTCAAGTGCATCGCCCGGCATAATCCGAAGAACCGCCCCGATTAAAAGGCGGTTTTCCGTTTATCCGGTTTTCCTCACAGGCCTTATATACTTCCAGTATCTCATGCAGTCGTGATAGAAGTAAAATACCCTGCCCTGCGTTTTGTCAAGCTCATAGCCCGACTTTTCATAGTCAAAGTCCTTCATAGCCTGTTCTATCTTTGCTTCAACCGCACTGTTTTCGGTCTGAAAGTCAAACGGTCCGTGTTCAAATACTATATACTCGCCCTCAGGCACGTCCATGATCTGCATCTGCCTTGGTATCTCTCCGCTGTAGTCGGCAGGAAGCCTTACACCGTAAGCCTCAGCCAGCGGAATGCCCCAGCTGCATATTCTTCCCTCAGGCTCGTTTATGTACGCCATGACCTGACCGCTTCCGCTGTTCGCCTCATTACCGCCCATATCGTCGAGCTTACCCTTGATACTGTCAAGCAGTCCGCATATCGTTTCGCAGTCCTGTCCGGGAATGTGACTCTGCTTTTCCCAGAAGTCGTAATACCCTATACTCTCGTAGTTTCTGATATGCAGGAATTTATGAGCCGGTATCGTTACGAAATACGCCTTAATATCACTGTTTGTCTGTGCCATACCTGTTCCTCCTATGCCTAAAAGATAGCAGTCGAAAGGCCTTATAGCCGTGCGGAGAATTACAGGTACAGGGTGTAAGCGGTAAGCGCTCGGAGTAATTCCGTATGCCGCTTTGAATGCCCTTGTGAATGCCTCGTGAGATGTAAAGCCATAGTCAAGTGCTATGTCAAGTATGCCCTTGTCGGTATCTCTCAGCTCCCTCAGCGCAAAAGCAAGCCTGCGGTATCTCATATAATCCCTGAGCTTCATTCCCGATATTTCGCTGAATTTCCTTGAAACATAGTATTCCGAGTAGCCAAGCGTCTGCGACAGCCTGCCGAGTGTCAGCCTTTCGTCCTCGCCGCTTTTTATACACCTGTCTATGTCGTCAACAATATTCTGAATATTCATATACCATTCGTTTATCTCACTCATCTGTTTTCCCCCTTACAGCCTTCTTCCGTCTTTTCGACTGTATTCATTTTATCACAAACGAGAAAGCCGAAACTTGATACGGCTTGCTGTTTTTACTGAAGGCAGCACAGTATTTTCACATCAGATCAAGATAAGTCTTGAGATCGCCGACAAACTGATTTCCGCACCGTGCAAGCTCACCGAGCACTCGATCGGTTCCTTTTTCGGTCGTATACCAGTTTTCTTTGGTGATGTTATAGCAATGTACGGGGCAGACCGTCATATCAACATTCGGGAAAGCCATTTGATACAGCATTAAGCATCGGCGAGCATGAAAGGCTTTACAAACAATTATACCGCTTTTTATCATTATGCCCTTTTCATCAACGGCTTTACGAGAGAGAAATGCGTTATCACGGGTATGCCCCGACTTGCTTTCTTCAATGATCGCAGTCTGCGGAACGCCGTTTTTTACGAGTACATCTGTAAAAAACTCGCAGTCTGACCGGTAATCGCCACTATAAATTTCCGCTTTTGAGCGGACGCCGTGCCATTTTTCCTCTTTAACGCTTACTCCTCCTGACGGGACTATCCAATCAGTCAAACCTTGTCGGTATAATTCTGCGGCATATTCGGGCTGTTCAGGGTGTGAGCCGCCCGGCAGAAAAATCGCATCGACCTTTTGAGGTTCTCCTGACACAAAGATATAATCTGAAATATCTGTGATGATCCGGTTTGGCATAGGGGTTCTCCTCTTAGTTTTTTTGTAAAAGAAAAATGCGTGATCGATACAGCTTGCTGTTTTTACTACTCTTCCGGCGTAAAGAACACATTCCCGTCATCGTCTGTCGTAAATACCGTGAAGCCGGTATAGCACACGTTTCCGTAAATATCGTTTATAACAAAACTGTATCTGTAGTCGCCTGCAGGCAGATTGACAAACTCTATCATATTGTCGCCGCTGTAGGTGCATTCATCGCCCTCCGCCTTGCCTGCAAAGTTACCCTCGCTGTCGTAAGTATTGAATATCGGCACTATGACATCTCCCTCTTTAAGCGGAACAACACTCCTTGCCGACTCGCCGTTTTCGTTTACACCGTCCCATGTTCCAAGCGCCGTTATGTCATACGCATTGCCGTCCTGCGTCATAGCTATACGCAGATTTGTTTCCTTGCCGTTGAGTTTTATAGGTGATGTGTAAACCGAGCTGTTTCCGTTCTTCTCCACTATGAACATAGGGATAAGATTATTCTCAATCATATACCACTGACCGCTGAAATTATCCTCGACCAGTCCCGACGAGAAATCGACCTTTGTACTCTGGTCAACGCCGAATTCGATAAGCTCACCCGTTTCTTCGTCAACACGGTAAACCGAGCAGTTTACGCTCGCAAGGTTGTTTATAGTATCGTCCGTAACATTGAAGTAGAACGTTCCTTCATCATCAAGCACAGGTCCGACATCTATCTGCACACTGCTCTTATCACCGCAGAAGCCCATGTTGTCGGTCTTGTTGTTGTAATGCTCCCAGTTGCTCTCGTAGTCGGAATAATCCCCGTCGCTCCAGTACACCGCACCGTCCGCAAGCCATGTTTTTTCACCGCTGTACCCGTCCGTACTGCCGTTTTGTGCGCCGTATGCGATTCTGTCAACAAACGTCATATAGTACGGGCTTACGCACACCTTGCCGAATGTGGCAAGCTCGTTAGAGCCTGAAACGCCGAACGGATAGTAGGTCGAAAGCCCCGTTGAGCCGTCCTTGTCCTCGCCGTAGATGTTATACACTACCGCCTTTTCAAGCGCCGACATAACCTTGTCCGCCTTGTCGTCCGATACCGTAGCCGCTATCATAGAGCCGAGATCCACCATGTTGGTATATCCCTCTGTATCGTTGTTACTGCCGTATGCTCTTACGGTATAGATGCTTCTTACCGCATTTGCAAGCAGTGCAGGGTCGGAAGAAATATCGTTCATTTCCTCGGCGGCGTCATTCACCGCCTTTACAAGTTCGTCTATTCGGCTGAGATCCGTTATCGAAAGCGTAGCCTCGCCGCCTGCGCCGATAGCCTCGCACGATGCCATAAAGCTGTCAGCGACCGTCTTTCCGAGTTCGGCTGTATCCGCTGTCGGATTACTTTCCATAAAGCCTGCTATCTCGGTATAATCCCAGCCGTAACCGGGTTCTGTTTCTTCCGATGCAAACATATAGTCAGCGTGCGGAACAAGCATATTCGCCGTTTCGACCGTTGCCATAAGGCAAGCGTCAAAGCCGATGAACGCAAACTTATCCGTCATCTTATCGTATATTGAGGTAAGCGCAGTGTCTATCTCCTCAAGCGACAGCGAATCGTTCTCGTTAAGTTCGTCGAAGCACACGCCGCTTATACTTCCTCCGCCGTGATTCCAGAAGATAAGCCCCATTTTAGCCGCCGCATAGTTTTCTATACCCCAGCTTAAAAAATCGACAAGCACATCCTCCTTGCCCATATTGACAGACTCTTTTTCTTCGATAAGGCTTATTTCTCCGCCGGTTACAACATAACGCTGTGTCTTTTCGGCAGAGATGCCGTATGTATCCGCCCACGCTCCGGCACCGCCCGTCTGAATGACGAACTTCACGTTCTCGCTTTGTGACCCTGCAATCATTTCCTCAATGTCGCCGCTCGCAAGCCCGTTCTCGCTTTCAAGGTCGCTTCCGCACATATAAACGAATACCGTCTGTGTGCCGTCCTCGCCCATAGGTTTTTCGGCTTCACGCTGTTTTCTTGCAATGCTTATCCCGTCCGAGCCGCTGAACGTCAGCTTTGACGCACGACTGCCCGTAACACTTCCGTCATATTTATTATCACTGCCTTCGCTGCTTTCCGCATTGCCGCTGTCACTCGTCTGCCTGTTGTCGCTTGCCGTGCTGTCGGAAATCTCCTCCTCATCGTCAAGACAACCGCTCGATAGCACAGCCGTTGCAAGTACCGATACCGCAAGCAGTGCCCGTAATATCTTTTCGCTTGTTTTTCTCATAAGCTCTCCTTTTCTCTTAGCCGTAATTATAACCATATTCTCACATATTAATTATAATCGTTTTTCTCGGCAATTGCAACGAAAAGGCACAAACGGTATTTAATCGGCTGAAAACGGTAATCCCCCTCGCCGCCCTAAACTTCCAAAACCGCATTATTCCTCTCACTTTTCGTAATGCTAACATCTGTATTCTCCGATATGATTCTGTATCCGCACTATCCCACCCACTTTTCGTAGGGCGAGGGGCTTGCCCCTCCCGTTGCACCGTAGTTATTGATTTTCTCAGCGTTTTTAATCTATCAATCATCAATAGCGGATTGCAATCAAATTTTCATTTTTATATATTAACTTGATTTTTGATAATTGCAATGATGTTTCGGGAGGGGCAAGCAAGGCAAGGATGCCTTAAGTGTGTGCCCAAAGTTTCGCACGGATGCGAAACCAAAAAGCACACACAGACACTCCCCTACGAATATTCCTACAATTCATCACAACCGCATATAAACTGCAAACGCCAAACTTGGCTTATAAACACTTTGCTGGTTTCGCAAAATGTAGCAAATCGCAAACATTCTTGGCTCTCTTGCCAAAGGGAGCTGGATTGCGACAAGACTTTTTCTTATTATAAATTGCAACATTCTGCGATTTAATCAACGTTAATATCCGCTCAACCCTATCTGTCGCAAGACTGAGGGATCGTTACACCGATTACTGACATCCCCACAGCCTTCTCACAATCACAACTCGCCCCTCGCCAACCCTTCCAAAACCTCGCCCACAAGTAAGCCTCAACTAACCTATTTTTTACAAAAAAATTTTCAAAAACCTCTTGACAAACGCCGAAGTATCGGTTATAATAAAATCAACAAATCAGTAAGCGTTACTGATTTTGCTAACAACAATGAGAAAATAAAGATTTTATCACAATGAAAGGATTGGTAATTTACTATGAAAAAGTGGGTATGTCCGGTATGCGGTTACGTTCATGAGGGAGATACACCTCCCGAGTTCTGCCCCCAGTGCAAGGTTCCCGGCAGCAAATTCACAGAGCTTAAGGAAAACGATAAGCTTGTATTTGCAGACGAGCACAAGGTAGGCGTTGCAAAGGCAGTTGAGGATGAAGAGATTCTTGCAGGCTTAAAGGCAAACTTCGAGGGCGAATGCACAGAGGTAGGTATGTACCTCGCTATGGCAAGAGCCGCTCACAGAGAAGGTTACCCCGAGGTAGGCCTTTACTACGAAAAGGCAGCTTGGGAAGAGGCTGAACACGCAGCAAAGTTTGCAGAGCTTTTAGGCGATGTTGTAAGCGCATCGACTAAGGAAAACCTCGAAAAGAGAGTTGCCGCAGAGCACGGTGCTACACAGGGCAAGCTCGACCTCGCAAAGAGAGCAAAGCAGTTAAATCTTGACGCTATCCACGACACAGTTCACGAGATGGCTAAGGACGAAGCAAGACACGGCAAGGCTTTCGAGGGTCTGCTGAACAGATACTTCAAGTAAGCGGCGGCTGTGAGCCGCACCAAATTCGCCGTTCCGGCTGTTTCAGCTCGGCTAAGGTCACGTTACCGGCGGATATTAACGTTATAATTATGCAAATCGAGCCGTAAGCACTCTTGCTTACGGCTCAGTTTGTTCTTATAGTAAAAACGCATCTGATACACAAAAAAGAACACCGGTCGCCCGGTGTTCTCTTTTTTTTACTGTCAGCTTATTTGGCTGTATTCACATTCGCATAAGTATAAGCGCTTGTATTTGCACCCTTATAAGACGCAATCCTTACCTTATACACGCTTCCGGCCCTGAGTCCGTCAATAGTGACAGTAGCATTTGCACTGCCCTTTAACGTCTTTTTGACCCACTTGCCGCCTTTGTAGATTTCAACCTTATATCCGTCTGCACTGGCGTTTTTACCCCACTTAACGGTTATAGAGTTGCTCTTTGCCGATACAACCTTGATATCGGTTACCGGTGAAAGCACTGCAGTAACCGTAGTATAGCTGCAATCACCGTACAGATTGCCCTTATACGCTCTTACCCTTACTTTATATGTGCTGTAAGGTGTAAGTCCGCCAAGCACAGCCATTGCTGTCTTATTATCGGTTATGGTCTTTTCGAGCCACCTACCGCCAATATAATATCCTACGTTATATCCGTCAGCGGTTGCATCCGCATTCCATATAACTACTGCCTTTGAGTCAACTGCGCTCTTTACCTTAAGACCGCTGACCTTTGTCGGAGCGGTAGTGATATAGATGTCGTCAAATGCACTCTTAAGCTCACCCTTATAAGCCTTTATTCTGACCTTGTAGGTTTTGTAGCCCTTAAGCGAGCCTATTGTAACGGTAGTTTTGTTATTGCCGGTCAGCGTCTTTTCATTCCACTTACCGTCTGCATAGTACTGAACAGTATAACCGTCTGCACTTTCGTTCTTATCCCATGTAAGCGTAAACGAAGAAGATGTTACTGCCTGCGTAATACCCGTAACTTTTGACGGGAGCGTATCGATATAGCCGTATGTATACGGGCTGTAAAGGTCGCCCTTATATGCGCTTACCCTTACTTTATATCGTGTTCCCGCACAAAGTCCGTCTATAACCGCCGCTATATTATTGCTGCCGGTAACAGTCTTTGCAGCCCACTGATTATCAATGTACCACTCTACCTTGTAGCCGTCCGCTCTGGTGTTTCTGTTCCAGCTTATTCTTACCGTTTCATCGGTAGCCTTCACCGTATTTATATTCCATACGGGAGAAGGAATGGTATCGATATAGAAATATCTGAACTTGCCGGTGAAGCTTCCTGCATAAGCCGCTATCCTTACCTTATATTTAAGGCCTGCAGAAAGACCGCTCAGCTTTGCCGCTACTCTGTCGCCGTCCGTGCTGAAGCCGATCTGCTTCCACTGATTGCCGACATAGCATTCGACATAATATCCGTCAACACCGCTTATATTCTTCCAGCTTATATCGACTTCATTGTATGTCGTCTTTTCAACCGCTATTTCTTCCACATCGGGAATAGGCTTTACGGGAACACGGTTTCCGATATATGAATCCTTACATCTTGTGCATTCAAATACGCTGTAGCCTTCGTTGCGATAGTCAGGCTCAACTACTTTAATTACAACATAGTCGTGACCGAGAGGTTCGCCATACTCCGCACCGCATATTTCACACTTTGCCTTTTCGGTGCAGGTAGCCTCTCCTCCGGAATGCTCACATTCGGTTATCGTAGCCGTTACAACGTCCGACTTCATCGAAACTCCCGCCGTTGTAGCATTGCTGTAGGTAAGACGGCAGTAGTACCTGCCCGTTGTGAGATTTTCGAGCGACAGCTTTCTGTCTGTAGCACCCTCTATCTCTGTTTCGTTGCCGTTTTCATCAATGCCGATCCACTGATAAGCAACATCTGCGTTGACCTCGCCTGAATACCACGGCACTGCACTTATTTGAAGTGACGGTATGTCGCCGGGATAATAGCCGTTGGTGTAATATACATTATTCCTCGGCTGAATTATCTGCATCGGACACACCCGTACCGTAAGACCGCTTGTCGATGATGCCGTTGCCTTATTAAGACTGTATATATCTATCCACTCTTTTGTTCCTCTGTCCTGTACCCAGAAGCCGTGATCGATATAATCGGCTATCACCTTATCACTGACCGTAGTTACGATTTCGGCAAACCCACCTGACGAAATGGATACATTACCGCCGTGTATAGTAAGGCAATTTATATTGTTTGCGGCCATTGTAACATTTCCGCCGTTTATGGTCACATTGCTGCCTGTTGCAAGCCCGTCAAATGTGACATCACCGCCCCGCACTATGAATGCGTCTTGATTCTCAAACGCTGTCACCGCACAACGTCCCGTAACCGTCAGCTTTGCCTTGCCGTTTATGATGATCGGACGTGAGAACGCTGTACGAACTGCGTACTTGAGCGTGAAGTTACCTTCGGTTATGACTAACTGACCGCCGTATCCGTTCTTGTTATAAAGCGGATATAAGGTACAGCCCTCGTTTTCGCTCTTCTGAGCGTCTTTCGCAGCCTCGTCAAGATCGTTATAATACCTGACATCGTCGCCCTTTGTTATCTTTGCATTGAACTTGCTCTTGCATATCTCGCAATATGTCGGCGTAGTAATATTACCTGCGGTTTCCTTGTCCGCTGTAGGATCGACCACCTGAGAATGATCACAGTCAACAAGGTCTATGCTTACAGTGTTCGACTTTATTTCATAGCCGTCACCGGTAGTAACTACGTAGTATATCTCAGCAACATCGCTGTCGCCTGCCTTATCAATTATTTCGTCTGCCGACAATTTAGCGTCCTTTACAAGTGCGCTTAAGCTGCTATAAATTATATCTCCGCTTACATAGGAGTTTATACCGTATCTCTTACTTACATACGAGTCGTTCAGGTTCGAGCCGTGAGCAAGAGCAAGGTTGAACTTCAGCGTGGGGTTTGCGTTGCTGTTGCGATACAGCTTGTTTATTTCTGTGCTAAGCGTTGCTTTTACTATCGGCGCCTTAGTAACGGTAACACCGCTTACTTCCGACACCTCACGTTCTTTAAGCGTCAGCCATGCACCGCCCTCTGTTTTCTTATACGCATAGCCGTTGCCGAGAATATCTGTTATCTTGCCATCTTTTACCGTAATGTTATCATATTGTCCGCCGCTGAGCTTAACATCTCCGCCGTTTACGGTGAGATATGCGATTCTTGTGGCTTCTTCGGCAGTCAACCTGGAGCCCGGCTCGGCAATTACAGCGAAAATATTGGCGTTGCCTCTAAGTGTCAGCTTACCGCCATCGGCGACCTTTACTGTATTATACAAGATGGCGTTATCGCCATTTGCAATAAGTGTAACATCACCTGTAACATTGAGGTAGTCTGTATCATAAACGGAAGACATCAGCATTGTTATTGTTGCACTTGCAACGCTGTTTGCCTTGGCAAACGCCTTTCCCAGATCTTCCTTAACAAAATATTCTGTCTTTTCCGCTCCGTTCTCGGTATAGCTTACGCTTGCAGCGATCAATGAATTGCAGTATATGCAACGGTTATCTCTGCCCACACCGTCCGGGTGGTCGCATCTTATTATTCTTACGTTATCGAAGTTTGACGAAGCGTTTGCTTTCAGAGCGCTGTACAGCTGAGAATCGACACGGCTGCCGCTCGCTAAAATTTGATAAAGATAAATTTCACTTGAGCAGTTTATATTAGCGATATTAGCATTCGTGATTCTTGCCAACTGTTTAAGCGGAACACCATCTTCTAAAATCAGCGTGTCAATATCCAGCATTTCAACATAGGAGGAGAAGTATGTGGCATTTAATTTCACATTCTGGCAAACTACGCTGACCTCTCCCGAGAAAGTAACAGTGCCGCCGTCCATGCTAAATCCATTTTCAACCCCAAAAGTACACTTACTGTCACTGCGTATAGTGATTTGGGTTCCGGATCCGTTAAAGCTATTGATATAGACACCAAAGCCGTTCATATCGACAGTAAGTTTTCCGCCGTTTACGTTAATGTCAGTATTTCTATCGAAGAAATCTCTGAGCATTTTCAGCGTACAGCCCTTGTTTTCGTTCTTTGCCGCAAACTCAAATGCTTCCGTAAGTTTTGCAAAGTATTTTACCGTTGTTCCGGTCTCACTCTTTACAGTGATTGCAGCGTATATCTTTGTGTTACACTCTCTGCACACGCCTGCTTTGGTATCAACGTCATCATGCGGGCACTGATAACCGCAGCCGCACCTTCCCGTTTCGTCATACTCATGCTCGCTGTGGTCGATTACCGTAAGTGAATTATCGCTTTCCGAAACCTTGCTTGCGTCAAACAGCTTTCCGTCGCTTGTCGCAAACGCCTTGTTCTCGCCGAGCAGGTCGTACAGTGTCTTACCCTCTGCGCTTACATTTATGCCGTTGAATGTACCGCTGTTTATAGTGACCGTACCTCCGCTGACGCTCAGCTTATTATAAGTACCGCCGTTTATAACAGTCTTGCCGCCGCTTACGCTGATACTGTCATCGTCGATAGTTATATTATCAAACGTTACCGTGCCGCCCGTTACAGCTATGAGATATCCCACAGAGCTTCCCGGATACTTCGACAATGTACAGCCGTCATCTCCCGTGAACTTGACATTTCCGCCGCTTACTTTGATCACAGCAGATGCACTTCCCGTTTTCTTGAATAAAACGGTAAAGCTGCCCTGTGTGATCTCACAGTCTCTGTTCACACCTCTGTATAATTCTAATGTACAGCCGTTGTTCTCCTCAAGCTGTGCCGCTTCAAATGCTTCGGGCACATTGTCGGTATAGCATGCCTTGTCGCCGTTTGTTTTAACAAGTATCGCATTTATGCCGGCATCACATAACGAACAACGATAGTAATCATACTCGTCTGTCGTTAATGCGTCATACGGATGCGTACAGGTCACCATTTCAAACTCGACATCATTCGTCACATACTCATATCCGTTCAGCTTGATAACAAGATGTGCCTTTACAGTGCCGTCAGTATCGGAAATTTCACTTGCATTTGCAAACGTAGATGAATTTCCGCCGAAGTCGCTCTCTCTTATTAAGGTATCGCCGACATATAAACCGACTCTGACCTTATTGGCATCGCTTATCGTGTATCCGTCGCTTGTCTTAACATTGAAGTTAAATAAGATCTGCCGTGCACCTCCGCCGTTGCGGTACAGTACAGTCTTATCTACTGTCGCCGTTGCGCTCTTTATCGGCGCTGTCCTTACTTCTACATTAGTTATATCCTGCTTTTCACGCTCTGCAATAGTAGACCAGATGCCGGAATCGATAAAACTCCAATAGGCATAGCCGTCCGCAAGAAGCTGTCCTACGTTTCTGCCCTCGCCGTAAACCTGTAAGCTGTAGAATTGACCGCCTTTAATTACAGCGTTACCGCCGTCTTTAATTATGAAGTCAGAGAAAGTACCACCGTTGATTTCCGCATCGCCGCTGTTGCGAACGGCAACACGTTTTATTAAGCCACTGCCGTTAACGGTCAGCTTACCGCTCGTTACTTCTATGGAATACCATACATCAGTACCGGGTTGTGAGAGCCTTTTACCGTTAAGTTCAAGCGTAACATTGCCTGTAACAGCTATCGTATCTGTAATATCGTCCGTGATGTTCTTCTGCAGCGTTACAGTAGCCGTACCTACCTCGTTAGCCTTGGCAAAAGCGTCATAAATATCGCTGAACAGATCCGTCTCTTCGCCGCCGTTTGCCGTATAGCTTACAGTTGCAACGATTTCCTCATTGCAGTAAGGACAGGGATTACCGTCAAGCACATAACTGCCGCTTCCGTCCTTATGAACGCACTTTTCAACAAAAATTCTATCGGTTTTGGTCATGGTCTGAATAGCATCGTATGTGTAAATAGTAAAGCCATTTATATCATTGGCACAAACTACACTTCCACTCGCAATTGCCATACCTAAAGTATAACCGCTGTCTGTTGTGCAAGTGGTGCTGTAGAACGTACCGGTTACGATAGAGATGCTACCGGACCCGTTGATATTCACGCTTAAAGAATTGGCTTCAACATTATTGATGACCGTGTCTCCGCCGTTAGTTTTCAGTGCATCAATATTTGCACCGTTTATAACAGTCGTTCCGCCATTTATTGACAGTTCTTTAATATAACCATCGGTACTGTTTACTGCAAGCGCACCGCTTGTTAATGTTACACTTCCCAGCTTGATTTTACCGTCAATTGTAACCTTAGTGTCAGTTCCGTTAACTGTGATTCCGCTTATCAGATTTTCTACATCGTCTTGTTTTACCGAAGAAGTGAAAGTCACGTCACCGCCGTTGACAGCGAACTGATAAAATACCTTCTTACCGTTAAAGTCAACAGTAAACCTGCCGCCTGTCACAGTAGTGAACTCATTAGCAGAAGATACTCCTTCCGACATCAGCTTTACAGTGCTGCCCTCGTTCTCCTGTGCCAGCTTTATGGCACTCTCTATATCCGCATAGCCTAACGACTTGCCGTCAGCATCTACTACCTCGGCTTCTATCAATGCGTCACATATACCGCAGATTACCAAACCGTTGTTTTCGTATGAAAAGCTATCCTTCGGGTGTGAGCAGGTCGCAAGTGTAAGCTTAAGCACATTCGACTTATATTCGTATCCGTTGCACTTAAGTACAGTGTAATATTCAACCTCACCGTCTTCCGCCGCAAGCTTACCGATTTCATAACAGTGTACCATATATTTAGTGTACAAATTATAATCTTTAATGCGATTATTGCCGTTTACGAAATCCGAATAGGTTACACCCCTTGAACCGTCCGCCAATTTGTATGTAACATTGACGTATAAATATTTCTCTCCGTTACGGTATATAACAGACGTTCCTTCGTCTGCCCACGCAATACTTGCACTCTTTATCGGCGCTTCTTCTACACTCAACGGTTTATCGTTGTTATTCAAACTGCTATAAACGCTCTCTGCACGTTCTGCAATTGAAAGCCATGCACCGCCGTCCACTTTATAAGCATAACCGTCAGCCAGAACAGATTCAAGATTGCCGTTAAGTATCTCGATGTCGTTGAATTTACCGCCGCTGAGTTTTACGTTACCGCGAACGGACAGACCTCGTATAGTGCCGCCGCCTATTTCTGCGTTGCCTCCTTTTTTAACTGACACAGAATTGAAGTATCCACCGCCGTTAATGACTAATTTTGAGTTTTCATTAACGTAAATAGGTGTATCCATATCGCCATCGCCGTTTACAGTAAGCGTGCCACCGTCAGATACCGGTATACGCGCTATGCCATAACGACCACCCAGTGTTTTACCGTTCAGTTCAAGCGTTACATTGCCCATAACGGTAATCTCCTGTGTACATTTGTCTGTAATATCCTTATACAGCGTTACTGTAGCCGTACCTATCTCATTAGCCTTGTCAAAAGCGTCATAAATATCACCGAACAGCTCTGTCTTTGCACTTCCGTCAACCGTATAGCTTACGCTTGCGGCAAACTCAGAGCCACAGTATTTGCATATACCGCCCTCATTAAAGGCATAACTGCCGTCCTCATTCTTATGCTCGCACTTGGTAAACAGATAATAGCTTACAGTTCCGTTTTCGGAGTCAAAATTATTTTTTTCGGCTATATCGCTGTATAATAAAGCCGTTGCTGTTTTCTCCGCAGTCGAATCTGACGAGTTATCATACCTTATAACACACGCACCGCTTACAAGCACGTCCTTAAATTTATGCTGTCCGAGAACGATACGGCCGTAAGTACCGCCGCCTATAGTCACCTTTGCGTCGGTTGCGTCATTGGCTATAATCAAATTATCAGCACCGGCATTATTGTCGGCATTTACGCCTTCGCTGATGTTTACAGTACCGCCTAATATATAAATTTGACCAAATCGGGTACTTGAGTCTTCAGGCAACGTAAGAGAACCGCTGTTCACATATATCTCGCACTTGATTAACAGATGACCTTTGGCAACAACATCTGCACCGTCAATAGTTATTCGCCCACCGTAATAATTACCGATAGTACCGTAATTATTTGCGGTAATCGTAAACTGACCGTTTGACAGTGTAATATAGTCCTTAAGCTTACCGCTTGTTACAAGAGTGAAAACACAGCCCTTGTTTTCAGCCTTATCGGCATATAATAAGCCTTCTTCAATGCTGTCAAAATACTCGTCAGTAGTACCGTCGGCTGATGTCACCTTTGCATAAAGCACAGCACCGCACGCACACTTGGTATTTGTTTCGGTGTATGTATGAGTATGCGCTACAACCATGACATTTGTAAGGTTTCCGCCGATCGTCTTCGCACTGCCGTCAACTATACTTTCGGGGAGATGTGTGACACTGTTTAAGGTCGCAAATGCATAACCCTTTGCAAGCAGATCGTTTACAGGTGTGCTGTTGCTTTCCTCGCCGCAGATGGTGTTGTACCTTCCGCCGTATAAAGCTACACCGCTTGCGTGTGCAATATAAACATTCTCAAATATGCCGCCGTATATTTCGACACACTTAGCACTGTTAATGACTAAATTGAGTACATCTGCGGCTGAACTGCCGCCGTCTGCAGTACCGTTTATAAGCGTACCGCCGTTTACACTAAAAGGTGCGTCTATGCATCCGTAGTAGGTGCTTTTCCTGCTGTCCTTAAGGTACAGCACACCACCGTTAGTTACACTTATATCCGCCTCTCCGCCGAGTGAATATCCGTTCACATCGACAGTAACCGTTGTATTGCCGATTTCTACGCTCTGTGTTATCTCGCAGTGCTTATACAATGTCAGCGTACAGCCGTTGTTTTCCGCCGATAATGCCGCAGTAAAAGCGTTGTCTATATTATCGAAATACTTCGCTGTTCCCACGCCCGAAACGCCCGCAGTAAGCTGATATTCGCAGGTAAGGCATACACCTGTTTTGCTGTCAACATCCGTATGACCGCACCGCTTACCGCAAATCGTACACTTGCCCGTTGTGCTGTCGTAACTGTGATCTTCATGTGATGCTATAAAAACAGTTGCAAGACCGTCTTTCAACAGTGTTTTTGAGCCGTCTATCGGCTCAGCATTGGGATACTTCATAAACATACGGTTCTCAGCCAACAAAGTCAGTATTTCTGCGTTTGCTCTGTCCCCGCCGCCGTTATAGCATATTTTTCTGAAAGATCCGCCGTGAAGAATTACGTCACTGCTTGCATCGTTTATATTGAGTGTTATGCCGATTGAACAATAGCAGTCAAATGTACCTGCACCTACCGACACAGTTCCCATAGCGCCGCAGTTTTCGTCAAATGTCAGCTTACCGCCGTTCGCTACTTTGAAATCGCCATAAAAACTATTATTTTTTCCCGATCCCGTAACGGTTATATCTCCCGAAACAGTTAACGTACCTACATTGGCTTTCTCAGCGATCCACAGCGTGAACTTACCGCTGAGTGTTGTATAGCTGCCTGTATAATTCTTGTATACTTTTAATGTACAGCCGGTGTTTGCTTCTCTGTCAGCCGCTTCAAAAAGCCGCTCCCATCTCATTTTCTTCATAAACGGAAGCTACAGCCCCGTCCTTTACGATAACAGCCGCATACTGATATCCACACTCTGTACACTTACCCGTTTCGCTGTCAACATCGCTGTGAGGGCAAACATATCCACAGTCGCACTTGCCGTCAGTATAGGTATGGCTGTGGTCTTTGACTGTCAGCGTTTCACTGCTTGATATTTCCTTAACGCTTGCGTTGAAAAGAGTTCCGTCAGTCTTGAAGAAAGCCTTACCCTCGCCGAGCATATCATATAATGTCTTGCTGTCCCTTGCGTAAAGTCCGGCAGTATATGTACCGTCTTTCAGTATAACCGTACTCGAATCATATACATAGATCGAAGTGTCTAAAACTACATCGCCGTCTATTATAAGCGTACCGCCGGCGTAGGAAGGGTCGCTTGTCGGATATACATTACAACCGAGCATAACCGGATTGCCGCTGTTTTTGATCGTAAGCTTTCCGTTTTTGCAAGGAGTAATACTCCGGATATTAAATTGGCGTCCGTTTACGTCAATTGTAAGCTCTCCGTATAAGTCATACTGAGCGCTTGGTTTAGAATAATCCTTAAACAGCTTTATCGTGCCGCTTCCGTTGTATTCATTCAGTAAAGAGTGAAGCTCATCGGCATCTAAATAAGATGATAAGTTTCCGTCTGCACTTGTATAGATTGCGACAGACACAACCGCACCGCAGATTGAGCAGATGCCGGTGTCCGTGTTTATATCACCGCCATGCTCGCAGGGCTTTCCGCACTTCTCGCACCTGCCTGTTCCACTGCCGTATTTGTGGTCAGCGTCAGTATGCTCTACAACAGTAAGCGCAACGGGTAAACCCTTACTTACAAATTCTTTATAAAGATCATGATACTCGCCGCTTTCGTCATATTGCAGTGCCTGCCGGGTAACATCAAGAAGATTGCCTAATTTCAGTAATCCGGAACCATCTTGGCGCCAATATGTCAGCCCACCTATCTTCATTCCCGTAGCAAGCTTTACAGATGTCGTTGTAGTTCCGTCATCATTCACGGATGCCTTCACAGTCAAAGACGCTGTAGTTACTTTTGCACCATCGTTTACAGCAAGCCCTGCACCTGCCTCAACAAAAATTGTATCAAATTCTACATTTGCAACGCTGTCAATTATGAATGATCCGCCTTTGCGAACATACACCTGCTTAACATAACTGCCCGCTGTGCCGGTTAATGTAAGTGTGACGTCTTTGTTGACCCCAAGCTTGATATTGTTCAGCTTGCGACCGTTAAGGTCGATCATAACATTGTGATTTACATCTATAGTATCTAAAGCTGCAGTTGCCGATGCATCGCCGATATCCTGATAGATCTTAACATAGTTTCCGGTATCGGCAGTAATGCTGTCAAGGCAGTCTGCGAGCGTGTCATAGCCTGTCGGCGCACTGCCGTCTGTGCTGATCGTAGCAACAAACTGATGCGCACACTCGTTACACTTACCCGTGTCAATATCAATATTGCTGTGATCACATAACGCTCCGCAGTTTGTGCATTTACCGTCGGAATAACCGTTTTCATGTGCACATTCTTTATATGTAAATGTAAATTTTTCTGTAACAGTTTCTGTGCTGTCACCGTCTGAATAGGTTATATCACAATACAGAACATAATTTCCGGCAGGAATATTATCCGCAAGCTTGAATTCGCCGTTGCTTCCGGATACTGCCGCACCGAGCTCATCTGCACTGTATGCACTGTTCGTACTGTACCAGTTATAGCTTATGCTTTCACTGTCAACCGTATAGGTGCTTACAAGCTTGTAATTGTCCTTCTCTTCCTGCGAAGTGTTTGTATAGAAAACCGTTCTGTTTGTGTTGTCACCCTGTGTAACCTTGTTGAAACGGTTTGCATTCGACTTTACCTGAACGGTATTGGATACAATATCTCCGCACTTTATTGTAAGAGTATTATCAGTGTCGTATGTAACCGAAAACTCGGTATCGCAGACCATGCACACCCAGCCGTAATCGGTCTTGATTATGCTTGCTGATAAATCGGGTTCATCGCCGCCGAAATAGCCTCTTGCGTCTGCAAACTCTTCATCGCTCATATTCTTCAGAGTAATATCAAAGTAAACCGTACCCTTGAGCTTGGTATCAGTCATGCCTTCAATTATTTCATACTCTTCCGTCTTGAATATTCCTGTCTGCTTTCCGAGTATTATACGGGGAGAAGTATCAGGCTTTATAACTACCGTCTTAGCGTCTGCTCCGCCAATCTCATAATAGCCGTCCTTAAGCTCGACCTCGCCTGTCACAGCACTTTCCTCAGCCTTGAAATCGGCAGAACCCCTTACTATTAATTCATCCATGTCTATTTCCGGCGAAGTTTGTCCGATAGCGTATGAACCGCCCGTAGTGTAAACCGAGCCTGTACCGCTCATTATAAGGTTTACTTTGTAAATGCCATACTTAGCACCGTAAGCAGTGACCTTACCGCCGCTTATTTCGGCATCCATTCCGTCGCCGTTGTTTCCGCTGTAGTATATTCCGACTCTTGCTGCATTGCCTTCAGGCACAGTAATACTGCCGTTTTCGCTGACGGAAATTTTGTCGAAATTACTGGTAAGCAATATTGCACTGTTTAACGTAGATTCATTAGCACAACCTACTGCAGTAAGACTGCCGTTGCCGTCAACAGTAATGCCACGGCTGACATTGACAGCCACACCCTCAAAAGATGCAGTTGTCGCATTTGCGTTCAGCACACCGTCATTATGTATTTCAAGCGAATTTGTCTTTACAGTACCTGTTGCGTTTACTGTACCGCCGTTCAGGATTATTGATCCGCCGAGAGAGCGTGCCATACTGTCTGTAGAGCGGTTCTCTGCATTCAGCACACCGTTGCCGCTGATCGTCATTGTGCCGTCACAGTTAGTAGTATCCGTATTTACGGCACTGAGAACGTATGTATCGCTGTCATCGGTGTTCGTCTGTACGATAGTGTTTTCACCGTTCAGCACTATTTTCGTACCGTCGGGGACTGTTACGACGCTCATCATATTCTCTTCTGTTGTCGCCTGAATGTTCACTCCGTCAAGCGTCAGCGTCTTTGTGTCATAATCCCAGCTCCAGCCGACACCGTTTTCGTCCGCCGTCTTTTCTCTGAAATCAAGCGGTGTCGTGATGACATTGCTCTCGCCGTCATGCGTATGTCCCTCGCCCTCGGCAAATGCCGATAGCGGTACAGCCGTCAGCGTCATTGCCGCAGACAGCACCGCACTTATGAGCCGTACAAATTTTTTCTTCATGTTTTTCCTCCTGTAGATTTACCCGTGCTTATGCCATGCACCTGCACTTATGCAGTGCCTCCTTCAGCTTTTCAAGCGGTATTGGCTTCTTGTGGAAATAGGTACAGCCAAGCCTGTATGACTGCGCCCCGAATCCCTCATCATCCGACAGCCATATTACAGGCGTATCCCTGTCGGCATTCTTCGCCGCAATAACGCCCTCCATACCGTCCGCTCCGTCGGCAAGCACGATTATAAGGTCAGCCGTCTTACACTCATTCACAAAGCTCTCATACCTCTGACATACCCTGTAGGCAATTCTTCGATATGCTGCCGTTGCGATTTGTGTTATTTTCGCTTTCAGTATCTCCGCCTCGTTTGCGGTATCGTAAACGCAGATGAGCATACTTCTCCCCCTTATAATTTTATAATTATATCATAACTCATTTGCTTTGCGATTTCAACTTTTTGGCACGAACGGTTGTTATAACGGCGCAAACGGTCATAAATGCGGCATATAATACAAAAAACGGCGCCCTACAGACACCGGTCAAGTGAAATATATCGCCAAGCACTATCCCTCTCGCTTTTCGTAGGGTGAGGGTCTGTGTGTGCTTGTACGGCTTCGTATTTGTACTATCCCTCTCGCTTTTCGTGCTGCAATCGTCTATATGCATTGATATGCTTTCGCATCGGCACTATCCCTCTCGCTTTTTGTAGGGTGAGCGTCTGTGTGTGCTTAGTTGGCTTTGCGTCCTTGCAAAGCCCTTGGGCACACACGCTAAGGCATCCTTGCCTTGCTCGCCCCTCCCGTTGCACCAATCCTTGTTGTTTCCACTAATCTTTGCAAAAGAACACTTATCACTTGCCTTGCTCGCTCCTCCCGTTACACCGAGCCTCTCAATCCCCACAACCTTCTCAAAAGCACATCAACCGCTTCGCCCCGCACCACGTCCTTGCCTCCCCTCGAAAAAGGTGAGGTGCTGTCACCCGAAAAAATTCGGGCGACTACCGGAGGGATTGCTCCCCATCCGCACCATCAATGAGATTTTCCGCACTATCCCCAGCACTAAACTTGCCTCCCTTGTCAAAGGGAGGTGGCTTGACGGCAAGGCACAAGCCTTGATATTGTTGCTTTCTGTTTGTGACACGCCCACCTTTTTTATTTATCAAACTTTTCTGCCGTCAAGACGGAGGGATTCCTTTACACCCACCAACCTTTCCAAAACCGCACTATCCCACCCACTTTTCGTAGGGCGAGCGTCTGCGTGTGCTTGTACGGCTTCGTATCCGCACTATCCCTTGCTCCGCACCACGTCCTTGCCTCCCTTGTCAAAGGTGAGGTGCTGTCACCCGAAAGAATTCGGGCGACTACCGGAGGGATTGTCACTCCACCAACCTTTTTCAAAACCGCACTATCCCTCGAAAATCGCCCACACCCTCGCCTTGCTTGCCCCTCCCGTTGCACCGAATACTGCTACCTTCGCATCGATCTTTCTTATTCAATATACTAATTACAGCTAATTTTAATTTTGCCGTTTATCATATTGATGGTATATTATCGTTCCCCCTCTCCCTTGATTTTCCATCTTGAACCATAAGTCCGACCCTCTTCGATTTTCTTTCCTCCCCCTCTTTTCGTTACAATTCACACTCCTACATTCATAACTAACTATACCAAAATCAGTTATATTTCTTTTTTCACTATTATTTTCTATCTTCCTTTTATTTCCGTTATCCCACCCACTTTGATTTTCTTCTCCCTTCATTTCGTTACGATTTCAATTCTATTGTTACAAATATTATATATATTATTAGTCTATATTTAATATCATCAATTAAAAGCAGAACCGTGTTATCCGCCCGGAACCATCCACCGCCGACACCCCATATTTTTACAGACTTTGTTATGTCTCCTCTTTCCGTTACAATCACGATTCAACTATTCGCTATCAGATATACCGTAATTATCTATATTTGACATTGTCACTGATAAGCCAAACCGCATTATCCGCCCGAAGCAATCCGCCCCCAAAGCCTCCCATAATTTTCAAGTTTTTGCGATGTAACCCTCTCTCTGCCGAAAAAATCTAAAATCATCAAAAATCATCATTCGGTTATTCTTGCGTCGATCTGCCGTCACCCCCGATAACATAACGGTTTACGCCCACTCCGACATAAAAACCGGTTCATCATAAATCATCACGCTGTGAATGACATATTTCGCCTTTATTTTACACTTATTTACTGTTACCGCTTTACTTGACAGAACAGCCGTTTTTGTATTATAATAAAGGTTGAAATTGAATTATACCGCCATATCGGGCGTATGAAAGGACAACTCGCAAAATGGAAGAGAAAAAATATGACTTTTCTGCCATAGAAAGTAAGTGGCAGAAATACTGGGACGAGCATCAGACATTCAAGGCTGAAAACGGCAGTACCAAGCCGAAATTCTACGCTCTCGTAGAGTTCCCCTACCCCTCCGGCGCAGGTATGCACGTAGGTCATATCAAGGCTTATTCGGGCCTTGAGGTAGTCAGCCGCAAGAGAAGGCTTCAGGGCTACAACGTACTGTTCCCGATTGGCTTTGACGCTTACGGTCTGCCCACCGAGAACACCGCCATCAAGACCGGCGTTCATCCCCGTAAGGTCACCGATAACAACATAGTAAAATTTACCAATCAGCTCAAGCGTGTCGGCTTCTCGTTCGACTGGTCAAGGGTCATCGACACCACCGAGGAGCGTTATTACAAGTGGACTCAGTGGATATTCCTCAAGATGTTCGAGCATGGCCTTGTATTCAGGGATAAGACGCTCGTAAACTACTGCCCCAGCTGTAAGGTCGTACTTTCAAACGAGGACTCACAGGGCGGTCACTGCGACATCTGCCACAGCGAGATAGTGCAGAAGACCAAGGAAGTATGGTACCTGCGTATCACCGAATATGCCGACAAGCTGTTACAGGGACTTGAAACGGTCGACTATCTGCCTAACGTAAAGCTCCAGCAGGAGAACTGGATAGGCAAGTCTACAGGCGCTTTCGTCAACTTCTCCATCAAGGAAAACGGCGAGAAGCTCCGCATCTACACGACCCGTCCCGACACGCTCTACGGCGTAACATTCATGGTTATTGCTCCCGAACACCCTATAATCGAGAAGTACAGGGATTCTATAAAGAACATTGCCGATCTTGACGCTTACAAGGCTGAATGCAGTAAGAAGAGCGAATTCGAAAGAACACAGCTTGTCAAGGACAAAACGGGCGTAAAGATAGACGGTCTTACCGGCGTAAACCCCGTTACCGGCAAGGAAATTCCGATATACATTTCCGACTATGTAATGATGGGATACGGCACGGGCGCTATAATGGCGGTTCCTGCTCACGATACCCGTGACTATGAATTTGCAAAGAAGTTCGGCATTGATATAATCGAGGTTATCAAGGGCGGCGACATCTCGAAGGAAGCCTACACGGGCGACGGCGAGATGGTGAATTCGGGCGAGCTGAACGGCATTACGAACAAGAAGGACGCTATCGAAAAGATGCTCGGCGTACTTGCAAAGCTCGGCTGCGGCGAAAAGGGCGTACAGTACAAGATGAAGGATTGGGCGTTCAACCGTCAGAGATACTGGGGCGAACCTATCCCGATAGTACACTGCCCCGACTGCGGAATTGTTCCCGTACCTTATGAGGAACTGCCTCTGGAGCTTCCTCCCGTTGAGAACTTCCAGCCCGGTCAGGACGGCGAAAGCCCGCTTGCAAAGATAGATTCATTCGTACACTGCAAATGCCCCAAGTGCGGCAAGGATGCACGCAGAGAAACAGATACAATGCCCCAGTGGGCAGGCTCAAGCTGGTACTTCCTGCGTTACTGCGACCCCAACAACGACAAGGAATTTGCTTCACAGGAAGCGCTCAAATACTGGCTTCCTGTTGACTGGTACAACGGCGGTATGGAGCATGTTACCCGTCATATGATCTACTCACGTTTCTGGCACAAGTTCCTTTACGATATAGGCGAAGTTCCCACTCCCGAGCCTTATGCAAAGCGTACTGCACAGGGTCTTATCTTAGGTCCTGACGGCGAGAAGATGAGCAAGTCAAGAGGCAACGTAATCGACCCGAATGACGTTGTTGACGTATACGGCGCAGACGTTCTTCGTGTATACGTTCTGTTCATGGGCGACTATGAGCAGGCTGCTCCCTGGAACGACAGCAGTATGAAGGGCTGTAAGCGTTTCCTTGACCGTGTATGGAATCTTCAGAATATGCTTGTCCGTGGCGATGAATACTCAGACGAGCTGAGAACATCAATGCACAAGACGATAAAGAAGGTCAGCGAAGATATTGAGAAGATGAGATTCAACACGGCTATCGCCGCTATGATGTCGCTTATCAACGAGATTACCGCAAACGGCAAGATCAACGATGCCGAGATGAAATCGCTGCTGATACTCTTGAATCCCTTTGCTCCCCACATCACCGAGGAAATGTACAATTCGCTCGGCTACGGCATACTGAACGAAGCGCAGTGGGTAACATACGATGAGGCACTCTGCGTTGACAGCACCGTTGAGATAGTAGTTCAGCTCTGCGGTAAGATAAAGGCTCGTATAAACGTTCCTACAGCCGCCGACAAGGACGAGCTGCTGAAGATGGCAAAGGAAGCTATCGCACAGTCGCTTGAGGGCAAGACGATCCGCAAGGAGATAGTTGTTCCCGGCAAGCTCGTAAACATTGTTGCAAACTGATAATATAAGGATATACAAAACCGCTCCCGAAGTGTTACGGGAGCGGTTTTTAATTTAGTCTGTATGCTTTTAAGGAGGCGAGGGTGTTGGCGGTTTTCGTGGGATAGTGCGGGTTTGGGAGGGTTGGTGCGGATAGGGAGCAATCCCCACCGTCACGGCTCGGAATAGTTTCAGAATCGTAAAAGCAGGA
>ERZ791740.318-NODE-318-length-44337-cov-9.347658_pt1 | contig 44337 bp, 40 predicted proteins | sample MGYA00510041_ERZ791740 | MGnify/ENA primary metagenome ERZ791740 (study PRJEB30046, sample SAMN00791959) | human gut metagenome | study: EMG produced TPA metagenomics assembly of the A metagenome-wide association study of gut microbiota in type 2...
CGCCATGCTCGCCGCGGCGGCGCAGGCGCTCACGCGCGAGCGGGCGCTCGAGCAGCAGCTGCATGTTTCCGGCCCGCGTGCTGCCCGGCTCGACGCCGGGGAGCGGCAGGGGCTGGCCGAGCGGTATGCCGGCCTGACGTTTACGGAGACGTATATCACGCCGGGTGGCGGGCGGCTGCCGCCCGCATTTGCCGAGCGGGCAAAGGCGCTGCACCACCGGCTCGACAAGCTCCTGCGCCAGCAGCGCGAACGCAGCGCCAGCCAGCGCACCGGCGCGCTCTCGCAGCGCGAGCTGTGGAAGATCCCGCTCGATGCCAAGGACGTTTTTCGCCGCAAAGCACCGCCGTCCAAGCGCGAGACGGCGTTTTACCTGCTCATCGACCGCAGCGGCAGCATGGGCGCCGGTATCGGCGACGGGACATCCAAGCTCTTCACGGCGCTGGCCACGGCGGCCGTGCTCGAGGAGGCGCTCAAGGGCATCGCCTATACGAAGATCGTCGCCTTTGACGGCGGCACGAACGCCGTGGAGCACTGCGTCATCAAGGATTTCGACCAGAAGGAGATCGGCAGCCGCTGCATCGACGCCATGGAGCAGATCGCCGCCGGCAACGGCAACAAGGACGGTTATTCCATCCGCGCCGCCGCGCTGGATCTGGCCAAGCGCACCGAGCGCCGCAAGATCCTCATGGTGCTCTCCGACGGGCTGCCGTCCGGCTATTTCAGCGAGGCGGAGGCGATCGACGACGTGCGCACGGCCGTGCAGGCGGCGCGCCGCCGGGGTCTGCTCGTCATCCCGATCATTTACACCGCGCGCACGGACGAGAACGTGGATGCTTACCGCCGTATGTATGAAAAGAGCATGATCTTTGCCGATTCCGTGGGCATGCTCGGCGAGTTCGAGCGCCTGCTCATGAAGCTGGTGCGCTGAGCGGCGGCCGGGGGGGATTGCTTGACAAGCCCTGCGCGGTGTGCTATGATGATTTCTCGTTAAAAGGGAGTAGTTACAAATGTATGACCAACAATCTCCCGGCATCCGCCGGTGGTCATGCGCCTATTGTGATAGGTAATGAGACTTTTAGCACATCATATTTATGATCGTGCCGAAAGTCTCATTTTTTGTGCGATCACGAAGGAGAATGCGTTATGAACCTCGATTTTACCGGCAGTACCCTCTTTCTTGTCCTGCTGCTGTTCGCGGCGGGCCTTGTGTGCATCATCAAGGGCGGCGACTTTTTTGTCGATGCCGCCACGTGGATCGCGGAGGCCTCCGGCATCCCGAAATTCATCATCGGCGCAACGGTCGTGAGCTTTGCCACGACGATGCCGGAGATGCTTGTGTCCGTCTTTTCCGCGCTGGAGGGCAACGCGGACATCGCCATCGGCAACGCCGTCGGCTCGGTGACGGCCAATACCGGCCTGATCATGTGCCTGTCGCTGATCTGCATGGAGTGCACCATGCCGCGGCGGCAGTATGCGGTCAAGGCGGTGCTGCTGCTCGCGGCGATCGCGGTTCTGTTTGGCTTCACGCGCGACGGGCAGTTGTCCATCCTTGAGAGTGTTTTGATCCTTGTCATTTTTGTGTGCTTTATTGCCGAGAGCCTTGTCGCTGCGCGGCGTGAGCAGTCGCTTGAGACCCCGGAGCAGGATGCCCGCCCCAAGACGGACGGCCGGACGGTCGCGCTCAATATCGGCAAGTTTGTGTTTGGCGCTGCGGCCATTGTGCTTGGTGCGCAGCTGCTGATCGACAACGGCACCGCGCTCGCGCAGATGATCGGTGTGCCGGATGCCATCATCGGCGCGACCATGATCGCCATCGGCACCTCGCTGCCGGAGCTCGTGACGACCATCACGGCCATCCGCAAGAAGCAGTCCTCGCTGTCGGTGGGCAACATCATCGGCGCGAACATCATGGATCTCACGCTCATTATGCCGCTGTGCGCGCTCATCCTCGGCAAGCCGCTGCCGGTCGAGCGGCAGGGCTTGCTGCTGGACATTCCGGCGTGTCTTGTCGTGTGCGCAGGTGCGCTCATTCCGGCGCTCGTGCAGGGCAAATTCAAGCGCTGGGTCGGCTTTTTCATCGGTGGACTGTACATCGTTTATCTCGTCATCATGTTCACGTGCTTCGGCGCGTAAAAACCGGCGCCGGCCTCCCGCGGGAGACCGGCGCTTTTTGCTGTGATATTTGCTGCAGGCAGAAAAAAACCCGGAAGCCGAAGCTTCCGGGGCGTGGTGCGCGAGGCGGGACTTGAACCCGCACGTCCGGAGTGGACACTAGAACCTGAATCTAGCGAGTCTGCCAATTCCACCACTCGCGCATAAGCTTTGTCGTTCAAAGCCTGTTTAATATAGCATTTCGCGTGCGGATTGTCAAGCGTATTTTCCGCAACTGCCAGAAAAAATCGCAACGTGTGTCGAAAACGTGAATTTTTTCCGCTCCGGGTGTTCAAATCCGGCGGTATCTGGTATACTATACCGATGAAAAAATGAGACCCGGCCATGCCGGGAACGGAGTTGTGATCAAAATGGATTTGAACCGTGCTGCCCTCAAAGCAGACGCCCGCCGGCGCGCCGCCGGCTACCGCCCGAGTCCGATCCTCGCGGCATTGATCGTCTTTGCCCTCGGGCTGCTCATCTCGACGCTCTCGTCGTACCTGATGGGCGGCGACCGCCTGACCACGGCGCTGACAAACGCCGCGCAGTTTGGCCCCGACGCGGTCGAGCAGGCATACATCAGCTTCTTTGAGCATTACAGTGTGTCCGGTGTTGCGGTCGTGCTCGTCGTCGCGCTGGAGATCATGAACTATATGGTCAGCGTCGGCTTTGTGATTTTCTCGCTGCACGTCAGCCGGGATGAAACGGCCGAGATCGGCAACCTCTTTGACGGGTTCGGCCTCTTCTTCCGCGTGCTGTGGCTGGCGATCCTGCAGGGGCTGTTCGTGTTTCTGTGGAGCTTGCTGCTGGTCGTACCGGGCATCATCGCGGCCTATCGCTACCGGCAGGCGCTGTACCTGCTGCTCGACCACCCGGAGAAGTCCGCCTGGCAGTGCCTGCGCGAGAGCGCAGCGGTCATGCGCGGCCACAAGTGGGAGCTGTTTGTGCTGGATCTGAGCTTCCTCGGCTGGATGCTGCTGAGCGCCCTGTTCGCGCCCGTGTCCATCTGGCTCGACCCGTACCGCGCCATCACGAACGCGAATTATTATAACCGGCTCGTCGGCGCGCAGGGCGGCGCGCAGGGCGGCCCGCGCATTTACGAGGGCTCGTTCACCGACATCCCGAACGATCCGCAGTCCTGACGGCTTTATCCCGCCTTTTTCCCCCCCGCCTGCCGTGCGCAGGCGGGGTGTCTTGCGTTGACAAGCCGTGGCTGTGCGGTATAATCTAAAGAGAAACCCGAGGAAAACGAGGTGCACAGATGCAGACGGAAAAGAGCGGCCGCCCGCAGGCGATGATCGCCATGAGCGGCGGCGTGGATTCGAGTGTGGCGGCATACCTGATGCAGCAGGCGGGTTACGACTGCATGGGCGTGACCATGAAGCTGTATGAAAACGAGGACGCCGGCGTGCCGCGCGGCCACACCTGCTGCGCGCTCGACGACGTGGAGGATGCCCGCCGCGTGGCCTATGCGCTGGGCATGCCGTACTATGTCTTTAATTATAAGGATGCGTTCCGTGAGCAGGTCATGGCGCGCTTTGCCGCGGCCTATCAGCACGGGGCGACGCCGAACCCCTGCCTGGACTGCAACCGGTATCTGAAGTTCGGCCTGCTGGAGACACGCGCCCGCGCGCTCGGGTGCGACGTGCTGGCGACCGGGCACTATGCCCGCGTCGAGCAGCTGCCGGACGGGCGCTACACGCTCAAAAAGGCCGTGGACGCCACAAAGGATCAGAGCTATGTGCTCGCCTGGCTCACGCAGGAGCAGCTCGCGCACACGCGCTTTCCGCTCGGCGGTCTGCACAAGACCGAGGCACGGGAGATCGCCGAGGCGCATGGCTTCTGCAACGCGCACAAGCACGACAGTCAGGACATCTGCTTTGTGCCGGACGGTGACTATGCCGCCGCGGTCGAGCGGCTGACCGGCGCGCACAGCGAGCCCGGCCGCTTCGTGGACACGCAGGGCAAGGTGCTTGGAACGCACCGCGGCATCATCCACTATACGATCGGCCAGCGCCGCGGGCTCGGCATCGCGGCCGAGACGCCGCTGTACGTCTGCGGCATCGATGTGCCGCGCAACGAGGTCGTGCTCGGGCGCAATGACGATCTGTTTTCGACCGAGCTGGATGCGAGCGGCTGCAACTGGATCTCCGGCGACGTGCCGGGCGCGCCGCTGCACGTGACGGCCCGCATCCGCTACCGGCAGCCGGCGCAGCCGTGCACCGTCACGGCCACGGGGCCGGACACGGTGCACGTGTCGTTTGAGACCCCACAGCGCGCCATCACGCGCGGCCAAGCCGTCGTGTTCTACGACGGGGACACGGTGCTCGGCGGCGGCACGATCGACTGAACTGTGATTTTTGGAAGGGAGGCGCGGCCGTGTCCGTGACGCTCTATCTTGCGATCCCCTGTTATAACGAGGAGGCGGTCCTGCCGGAGACGGCACGCCGCCTGCGGGAGAAATTCACCGCCCTGCGCGCCGACGGGACGATCGGCCCCATGAGCCGCATCTGCTTTATCGACGACGGCTCGAAGGACGCCACCTGGCAGCTCATTTCCGACCTGCATGCGCGCGATCCGGTCTTTTCCGGTATCCGCCTGTCGCGCAACCGCGGCCACCAGAACGCGCTGCTGTGCGGCCTGATGACGCTGCGGAATCGCGCCGACTGCGTCATTTCCATGGACGCCGATCTGCAGGACGACATTGATGCCATCGACGCCATGCTCGCGGCCTTTCAGAACGGGAATGATATCGTCTACGGCGTGCGCGCGAGCCGGAAGCAGGACTCTGCCTTCAAGCGCGCCACCGCACAGGGGTATTACCGCCTGCTGCGCGCGCTCGGTGCGGACGTGGTGTATAATCACGCCGACTACCGGCTCATGAGCCGCCGCGCGCTCGACGCACTCGCGGAGTATAAAGAAGTCAATCTGTTCCTGCGCGGGCTCGTGCCGCTCGTGGGCTACCCGAGCACGGTCGTGTATTACGAGCGCGGCAAGCGCTTTGCGGGCGAAAGCAAGTACCCGCTGCGCAAGATGCTCTCGTTCGCGTGGGAGGGTGTGTCGTCGCTGACGGTCTCACCGCTGCGGCTCATCACGCGCATCGGCATCGTGATGTTCCTCGTCAGCATCGCCATGCTCATCTATTTTCTCGTGCGCTATTTCACCGGCCACACTGTTGCCGGGTGGTCGAGTCTCGCCGTGTCCATCTGGGCCATCGGCGGGCTGCAGCTGCTGGCCATCGGCGTGGTGGGGGAGTACATCGGCAAGATCTATCTCGAGACGAAGGCGCGCCCGCGCTACCGCATCGAGACGGAGCTTGATGACCGGGAGGCGGAGCTTTGAAGCGCCTGCGCACGCTCTTTGACGCGAAGCTGTGGAAGTTCCTGCTCGTCGGCGTCATCAACACGCTTGTCGGCACGGGCATCATGTTTGGATTGTATAACCTTGCCAACTGCTCGTACTGGGTGTCCTCGGCGGCAAACTACGTGCTCACGAGCATCCTGAGCTTTTTCCTCAACAAGCACTTTACGTTCCAGAGCCGGGAGCGCGGCGCGGGTCAGGTCGTGCGCTTCGCGGCGAACATCGCCGTCTGTTACCTGATCGCCTACGGCATCGCAAAACCGTTGTGTCTGCGCCTGCTTGCCAATGCCACGGTGGGCACGCGCGACAATGTGGCCATGCTCGTCGGCATGGTGCTCTTCACCGGCCTGAATTACCTCGGCCAGCGCTTTTTCGCTTTCCGCAGTCCAAAAACCGAAGAAAAATGAGACCCCTTCCCGGATGTACACACATCCGGGAATTCTTTTGGAAAAAACACAAATATGCTATTGACAAACAAGGTGAGAAGTGGTTATATAAACACATGAACAATCATTCATATGTTCAAACGAAAGTGAGGAGATCCCATGGCAGAACCGAGACTCGACAGCGCACCGGCGTGCGAATATCTCAACGTGCACGAGGATGCGGTGGCGCAGGTGCTTGCGGCCCTGCCGGACGATGAGACGCTCTACGACCTGTCGGAGCTGTTTCGCGTCTTTGGCGATTCGACGCGCATCAAGATCCTCTATGTGCTCTTCGAGAGTGAGCTGTGCGTGTGCGACATTGCGCGGCTGCTGAACCTGACGCAGTCGGCGGTCAGCCACCAGCTGCGCATTTTGAAGGCGTCGAACCTCGTCCGCTTCCGGCGGGAGGGCAAGACCGTGTTTTATTCCCTGGACGACGATCACGTCCGGTCCGTGCTGGCCCTCGGCATGGAGCATGTGCTGGAAAAATGATGGCCCGGCCATCTTTTCAAATAACATTCAATGACAGATGAAGGAGCGTACATCATCATGGAAAAGACCTATAAGATCGAAGTAGACTGCGCCAACTGCGCGGCGACCATCGAGCGGCACGTGGCAAAGCTCAAGTGTGTCAAGGAAGTGACCGTGAGCTATATGGCACAGAAAATGCTGGTCGAATATGCCCCCGGTGTGGACGAGACCGAGGCCAAGGCGGAGATCCTCAAGACCGCGCTCAAGGTCGAGCCGGACTTCCGCTTCGAGGACTGAATCTCATGACGCGCGAACAGAAAAGGTCGCTGATGCTCATAGCAGCAGCGGCCGTGCTGCTCATTGGGCTGCACTTTGTGCCGGTCACGGGCTGGCGCAAGCTCGTGCTGTATCTCATCCCGTATCTGCTCGTCGGCGGCGAGACGCTCGTCGATGCCTGCAAGGGCATTTATAACCGCCAGCCGTTCGACGAAAACCTGCTCATGGCCGTGGCCACCATCGGCGCGATGGTGCTCGGGGACTATCCCGAGGCCGTGTCCGTCATGCTGTTTTACCAGATCGGCGAGCTGTTTGAGAGCTACGCCGTCGGCCGCAGCCGCCGGAACATCGGCGATCTGATGGACATCCGCCCGGACTACGCCAATGTTGAGACGGCGGACGGCGTTGCGCGCGTGAAGCCCGAGCAGGTCGCGGTCGGCGATACGATCGTCGTCAAGCCCGGCGAGCGCGTCCCGCTTGACGGCACGGTGCTCACGGGCACGTCGGCGCTGAATATGAGCGCCCTGACCGGTGAGAGCGCCCCCGTGGACGTCACGGAGGGCAGCACCGTCGTCAGCGGCAGCGTGAACCTGTCGGGTGTGCTGCGCCTGCGCGTGGAGAAGGTGTATGCCGAGTCCACGGTCGCGCGCATCCTCGAGCTGGTGGAAAATTCCTCGCTCAAAAAGGCGCACACTGAGCGCTTCATCACGAAGTTTGCCCGCGTCTACACGCCGTCCGTTTGCGGTGCGGCGCTCGCGCTGGCGATCCTGCCGCCGGTCGTGCGGCTCATTATGGGCATCCCGGCAGAGTGGGGCGACTGGATCTACCGCGCGCTGACGTTCCTCGTCATCAGCTGCCCGTGCGCGCTCGTGATCTCGATCCCGCTGTCGTTCTTCGGCGGCATCGGCGGCGCGTCCGCCCGCGGCATCCTCATCAAGGGTTCGAGCTATCTGGAGATGCTGGCCAAGACCGACCGTGTCGTCTTTGACAAGACCGGCACGCTCACGCGCGGCACGTTCGCCGTCACGGCGGTGCATCCCGCGCAGCCGGAGCTGTCCGAGCAGGCGCTGCTGCAGCTTGCGGCGGCGGCAGAGCAGTTTTCCGATCACCCGGTCAGCCAGAGCCTGCGCCGCGCGGCCGGAGAGCTTCCGGCCGACCTGGTCACGACGGACGCCAAAGAGCTCGCCGGTCACGGCGTGACCGCGCAGGTCGGCGGCCGGTCTGTTGCCGCCGGCAACACGAAGCTGATGGATACCCTTGGCCTGACCGTGCCCGCGGTCGAGGAGATCGGCACGGTCATCCACGTCGCGGCCGACGGCGCGTATCTCGGCTACATCGTCATCTCCGACGAGCCGAAGACCGGCTCGCGCGAGGCGGTGGCCCGCCTGCGGGCGGACGGCGTGCGCGTCGTCATGCTCACCGGCGACCGGAAGAGCGCGGCCGACGCCGTGGCGGAGGAGCTGGGCATCGCGGAGGTGCACAGTGAGCTGCTGCCGGAGGATAAGGTCACGCAGGTCGAGCGGCTGCTCGGCGAGGGCGCGCCCGGGAAATACCTTGCCTTCGTCGGCGACGGCATCAACGATGCGCCGGTGCTCGCGCGCGCCGATCTCGGCGCCGCCATGGGCGGCATCGGCTCGGACGCGGCCATCGAGGCGGCGGACATCGTGCTCATGGACGACGATCCGCGCAAGCTCTCGCTGGCCATGCGCATCTCGCGCAAGACCATGCGCCTCGTCTGGGAGAACATCGTCTTTGCGCTGGCCGTCAAGGCCGTCTGCCTCGTGCTCGGCGCGCTCGGCATTGCGAACATGTGGGTCGCCATCTTCGCCGACGTTGGCGTTATGGTCCTGTGTGTGCTCAACGCCGCCCGCGCGCTCAATACGAAGCACCTGTAATGCTGATCTCTGTATGAAACAGGATAGAAAAGAGGCCGCCGAAAGGCGGCCTCGATCTTTTAGAGTGTCTGTGCCAACAAAAAAGAAACTGCGCAGCGGGGGAGCTCGAGGGGGGGGCAAGACCCGCCTCGAATCCGATCCAAAGCAAAAGTCCTGATGGATCAGGGCTTTTGCGCGTCCGGCATTTTGCCATGAAAAAGGCCGGACGGCGAAAGCGCGTTCAGGAAAGTTCGGTACGGACTTTCCTGACAAGCTGAGACCGCCGTCGGCGGTCTTTTTTTCATGCCTTTTTCACGTGCACCGGCGGAAGCTGCTGTCCGTGAGGACGCGCGCGCAGATCAGCCCCAGCGGCAGGGAGACGACGATCAGCAGCGAGGCGACGAGCCACGACGCGCTGTCGCTCAGGTTCATTGTGCCCAGATCGTACACGGCGCGGTAGAAATACAGCCCCGGTACCATGATGACGATCGACGGCACGGTGATCGTGATGCGCGGGTAGCCCGAGCACCGCTTATACGCGGAGGCGAGCAGGCCCGCCGTCAGCGCGCCGAAAAACGCGGCCGCTGCCGGCGGGAAGCCGGCCAGACTGACGAGCTCGAGCCGCAGGGTGTTCGATATCGCGCCGATCACGGCGGCGACGGACGCGAGCTTCACGGGACTGTTGAACATCAGCGAGAAGCCGAACACACCGCAGAAGCTCATCGCCAGCCGCAGCAGGATGCGCGCCCAGACGGGCAGCCCCAGCGGCAGAAAATCCATCGGCTGCAGCCGCAGCAGCAGCGCCATGAGCCAGGCGGTCAGCGTCGCCACGACGACGATCATGATCGCGTAGGCCAGCCGCTCAAGTCCGGAGCGCATGTCCTGCTTGGACATGTCGATGCCGCTCGTGATGAACGGGAAGCCCGGAATGATGAACAGCATCGCGCAGATATACCCCGCCTGATGCTGTGGGTCGATGGGCCAGAGCAGCGATGCCAGCCGGAACAGCCCGGCATAGACCAGACATGCTGCCGCAACGGACAGGGCGATGCAGCCAAACAGCGTCAGGTGCCGCTGCGTCAGCCGCGCGCGCACATACTGCCCGACGCCCGCGCCCAGAAAGGCCAGCAGCATCTCGATCGGCCCGCCGCCGAGCAGGAACGTGAATCCGCCGCAGGCGAGCGCCGACGCCAGCCCCTGCTGCAGCGGGGTATAGCTGCCGCCTGCCTGCGCGATCTCGTCGAGCCGGGTGTGCAGGTCGTCCGCCGTCATGTACACGCCGTCGAGCGGAAAACGCTTGACAAAGCGCTCGAGCTGGTCGAGCTTGGCGGTGTTGACGCCGGTGGCCGTCAGCGTCAGCGTCTGGGCGAACGTGTTCTCGCCGTCGGAGCAGGTGTACTCGATGGACAGCAGCCCGATGTCGGCGGCGCACACAAGACCGAGCGCCTCGGCGATTTCGTTCATGGAGCTGCGCACACGCCATGCGCCGGTGCCGCACGAGAGCAGCAGCAGACCGACCCGGCCGACGAGGCCGGCGCGGATGGGCAGTGGCGCCTGTGAGACGGGCAGCTCTTTCTGATCCCGGATGGGGTCATGCCACGGGATCTGCATATGATTTGGCTTGATGATCGGATGATGCAACATATCTCACGCCTTTTTTGAAAATTCGGACTGTATTGTAGTCTTGTGCGCGCCGGAAGTCAAGAGCGGACGATCAGACGGCCCGCCAAAAACCGATGCGCAAGCGGAGACGGCCTGTCATTTGACAGGCCGTCCTGCTGGATTTGTTCAGAAAAGATCGCCGTCGTGGGCGTCTACATAAAACGAACACGGTTTTCCGTTCGCCGTGAAGGTGATGTGGTAGGCATCGCGGCCGGAAACCTGCACACGCTGGACATTGACGTCGCGGATGTCCGGCAGCGAAATGCCAAGCTTCTGCAGCACGCGGCTCAGGGCTTCGGATATGCTGATCTCCGAACCTGCGGGGGCGGCGGAATCGTCCGGCTTTCCCGGCGTGGCCGGGGTGTCCGGCGTCTGTGCGGGCTGCTCCGGGCGCTGTACATCGAGAATCTCGCCGGTGCGTGCGGCGATCGTGTAGCAATATTCCCCGCCGGCCGCCGCAAAGCGGACACGCGCTTTGCCCCCGATCTGCCGCTGGACCGCGCCATGGTTGCGACCATCGTGCACCGCATCACCGGAGCGCCGGATGCGGCCGGCACGAACATGCCCTTCCGCGATGTCCCGGCCGGTGCCTACTATGCGCAGCCCGTCCTCTGGGCCTATCACACCGGCGTGGTCAACGGCTGCGGCGCGGACACGTTCTGCCCCACGCAGGCCATCAGCCGTCAGGATCTGACGGTCATCCTCTACCGCTATGCCTGCCTCGCGGGCATTGCAGACGCGGCGCAGTCGGAGAACGTCCTGAGCGGCTTTGCCGATGCGGGCGCTGTCAGCGATTATGCCCGCGCGGCGCTGGCCTGGGCCGTGGAAAACGGCATTCTCTACGGCAGGGACGATCATCGCATCGATCCGCGGGGCACGGCGACGCGCGCCGAGTGCGCGGCGCTCCTGTGGCGCTTTGTCAGCCAGTATTCTCTCGCTTAACACCGCGCTGTCCCGTGCGTGTTGCATCCCCCATTCCCGTAACTGCGGGGCGGTTTTTCAGCTGCAAAGCAGCTGAAAAACCGCAAGATCTGATTCGAGGCGGGCCTTGCCCCCTCGAGCACCCCCGCTGCACTGCGGACGTTCCCTTGCGCGGAATACGGGGCGCAGCAGAAGTTTTCTCCGGCACTCTGCAGCTGAAAAACCGCAAGATCTGATTCGAGGCGGGCCTTGCCCCCACGAGCCCCCAGCTGCTCTGCGGACGTTCCCTTGTGCGGAATGCGGAGCGCGGCGATAGAAACGCCCGCCCCAAAGCCGAAGCTTTGGGGCGGGCGCTGCCGCTTGTTTTATCCGGCGAGGAACAGCCGCCGGTACTCGCGCGGGCTGCAGTAGCCCGCCGCGCACTGCGAAAAGGCGTCGCCGAGAAAGAGCCTGTCCGTGTAGATCTCGATGATGGAAAACCGCTCGCCCGGCGCGGCGGCCAGGATGCGGATCTCGGCGTCGAGCAGCGGGCGGTACTCCGCCTCGCAGGCGTCCGTGATGCACATGTCCGGCTGCCAGCAGAAGGTCTGCTGCACATCGCAGCCGCAGATGACAGCGTCAAAGGCGGCACCGTCGCGGATCGCGTGGTCAATGTACGTTCGCAGGGTCATGATTCTTCTCCTCCCATGTCCATGTTGTGTTTCTGTTTTCTCCCTTTTATCACAGCATAGCACATGCAAAGTCCAATAATCAGGACAGTGAGCGTTCAGATTCCGTTAATTTTGCGCCGCGCGCAGCCACGCAATCTCCTGCGCGTACCCGGCGTCGTCGTTCGGCGTCTCGAGGATGAACGGCAGCTCCGCCAGCGCCGGGTGCCGGGTGACGCGCACGAGCGCCTCCGGCGGGATGCAGCCGTCGAGCAGCTTTGCGTGCCGGTCCTTGTGGCTGCCGCAGGGGTTGAGGCTGTTGTTGAGGTGCACGGCGTGCAGGCGCTCGAGCCCGATCACGCGGTCAAACTCCGAGAGCACACCGTCAAGGTCGCCGGCGATGTCATACCCCGCGTCCCAGATGTGGCACGTGTCGAGGCAGACGCCGATGTGCTCCGTCAGCTCCACGCGGTCAATGATGGCGCGCAGCTCCTCGAAACGGCCGCCGACCTCGCTGCCCTTGCCGGCCATGGTCTCGAGCAGGACGGTCGTGGTCATGTCGGGGAAGAGGACCTCATTGAGCAGCGCGGCGATCTTCTCAATGCCCACGTCGATGCCCTGCCCGACGTGGCTGCCGGGGTGAAAATTATAGAGCTGGCCGGGCGTGTGCTCCATGCGCTGCAGGTCGTCGGAAAAGGCCATGCGCGCAAACTCCGCCACGTTCGCCTTGGCTGCGCAGGGGTTGAGTGTGTAGGGCGCGTGCGCGACCAGCCGGTCGATGCCTGCGCGGGCGCATTCGGCGTGAAAGGCTGCAATGTCTGCTTCCTCAATGGGTTTGGCGCTGCCGCCGCGGGGATTGCGCGTGAAGAACGCGAACGTGTTTGCGCCCAGCGCCTCCGCGCGCTTTGCCATGGCGAGATACCCGCCTGCGGAGGAAATGTGACAGCCGATCCGGAACATACGATCACCTCAAAGAATGGATGTCCCCATCATAGCACACCGCGCGGCGGCTGCCAAGCTTGCCACCGCGCCGCGGATGGTGTATGCTGTTCGTAGATTCGTTTTGATGATGGAGGATGTGGCATGGAATCATTGACTTTTCAGCCCAATAAAAAGGGTGTGATAAGCGGCTGCACGATACCGGTTATCTTTGTTCTAGGATATGTTGCTTATGCCATGTTCCCAGATGGATACAAGATTCTTACAAAAGGGGAACTGGTTTTCGAGTGTGTACTGGTGACGGTGGTCGTTTTTGGTTACGCCGCGGCATTGGTTAATATCATGAAATCAGCTGGATACCGCACGATGATTGAGGTCAGCCAGCAGGGTTTTGCGGTTGTAGACCCCAAGCGTTCGGAACCTGTGTTCGTACCATGGAGCGAGCAGATCCATCTGTGTATTTGCGTGGAAGGAGACGTCTATAGCCATCATTGGGTCCACGAGAAGATACTCTGCTTTTCTAATCAGGACATAAGCGGACAGTGGATAGAAAGGAGCCAAACCGTAAATTACCGGCAGACGTTTGAAACAGATGCCGGTCAGCCGTGGGTCGTTGCACTGACTTATGGCAGCAAGGCGAAATGCAAGAAAGACGCAGCGCGCATCCGTCAGTACATGAGCGGCTGTTTGCAGCAGACAGAATAACCTTGCCGGAAAACCGATTTGGATGCCACAAAAAAGGGGGGACAGACCATGCAGCCGTATGAACTCATTCGCTCCGGCCGGCGCACGCTGGCGCTCGAGGTGCGCGGCGGGCACGTGATCGTGCGCGCGCCGTACCGGACGTCCCAGGCGACAATCGACCGCTTTGTCGCGGCGCACACCGACTGGATCGCGCACGCTCTGGCCAAACAGGAGGCCCGCGCTGCCGCACACCCCGAGCCGACGGACGCCGAGCGGGCAGCCTACATCCGGCAGGCGAAGGCTTACCTGCCGCAGCGCGTGGCGTATTATTCCGAGCGGATGGGGCTTTACCCGACGCAGGTGCGCATCACGGGCGCGCGCACGCGCTTTGGCAGCTGCAGCTCGCAGGGGCACATCTGCTTTTCGTGGCGGCTGATGCAGTACCCGCCGGAGGCGATTGACTACGTTGTCGTGCACGAGCTGGCGCACCTGCGCTACATGAACCACGGCGCGGAGTTTTACGCGCTCATCGCGCGCTATCTGCCGGACTGGAAGGCCCGCCGCGCCCTGCTGCGGGCGTGAAAAAGCACCGGAGGACGATCTGTCCTCCGGTGCTTTTCATTCGGAATTGACTTTTTGCACCCGCTGCGTGTAAACTATTCATTCAGGAATCAAGGAGGGATGTACCATGAAGCAGGCGATCGCGCTGGCCGGCGGCGGCACGAAGGGCGCGTATCAGGTCGGCGCGTGGAAGGCGATGCGGGAGCTGGGCATCCCGTTTGACATCGTTACGGGCACGTCCATCGGTTCGGTCACGGCGGCGCTAATGGTGCAGGGCGATTTTGACCGCGCGTGGGAGCTCTGGACGCACATCACGGAAGAGCAGATCATGCTCGAGCGCGCCGACGCCACGCCGCACGAAAAGCGCGAGCTGGCGGCGTTGGCTGAGCACCCGGAGCAGCTCATCGCACGTGTGAAGGACTGGGCGGACCTCAACCGCCGTACGGCGGACATCACGCCGTACCGCGCGCTCGTGCACCAATATCTCGACGAGGCGCGCTTTTTCGCCTCGCCGGTGGATTTCGGACTCATGACGGCGCGTTTCCCGTCGTTCCAGCCGGTCGAGGTGCGCAAGCAGGACATTGCACCCGGCTACCTGCCGCAGTGGATCCTCGCGTCGTCGGCGTGCTACCCGATGTTTCCGATGTGCGAGATCGACGGGCAGAACTACCTCGACGGCGCGTACTCGGACAATCTGCCGATCGGCACGGCGTTTCGCCTCGGCGCTGACCGCGTCATCGCCATCGGCCTCAAGCCGGAGACGCCGGAGAAAAAATATACCAACCACCCGCTCGTGACCTACATCGCCCCGGCGGAGCCGCTGGGCAAGCTGCTGGAGTTCGACCCCGACGCACTGCGTCACAGCATCGCCCTCGGCTATACGGACACGCTGCGCGTGCTCGGCAGCTATATCGGCCATACCTACACGTTCGAACCCGACGGGCAGACGCTGCTCGAGGGCGTCGCGCGCGACTATCTGCTCTGGCTGCTGCGCCGGGAGCTGACGCCGCCGGACTCCATGCTGGACTTTTTCCGCAGCGACACGCCGCTGACCGACCGCGTCCTCAGCGACCAGCACAGCGACCTGACGGCCTGCGCGCTCGCGGGCGCGGAGTGCGTGCTCGAGGCGTATGCCTATCCGCGCGGGGAGATCTACGATCTCAAGCTCCTGCTGCCGGAGCTGGCCATGCGTCTGACGGAGGACGAGGACACCCCGGCGCTCGAGCGCGCGCACGCGCTGTGCGCGTCGCTGGGCAGCGAGCATTTCTTCACGCAGCTCGCCCCGCTCACGCCGCGCTATGACGCCAGGGACATCTTCCTCGCCACGCTCACGCTCTATCTGCGCGAGCAGACGGCCTGACGGGCAGGTTTTTGTTGCACTCGCGGGAAAAATCGGGTATACTATCTAAGTTTGATATTCGAAAGAACAACAGAGGAGCGGACTATGGATCTGAAACAGGAAATCGAGCGCCGCCGGACGTTTGCGATCATCTCGCACCCGGACGCCGGCAAGACGACGCTCACGGAAAAGCTGCTGCTGTACGGCGGGGCCATCCAGCTCGCCGGCTCGGTCAAGGGCAAGGCGACCGCGCGCCACGCGGTTTCGGACTGGATGGAGCTCGAAAAGCAGCGCGGTATCTCCATCACGTCGTCGGTCATGCAGTTTGAATACGAGGGCTATTGCATCAACATCCTCGACACCCCGGGTCACCAGGACTTTTCGGAAGACACCTACCGCACGCTCATGGCGGCGGACAGTGCCGTCATGGTCATCGACGCGGCCAAGGGCATCGAGCCGCAGACGCGCAAGCTCTTCAAGATCTGCGCCATGCGCCACATCCCGATCTTCACGTTCATCAATAAGCTCGACCGCGAGGCCCGCGACCCGTTTGAGCTCATGGAGCAGCTGGAAAACGAGTTCGGCATCGGCACTTATCCGGTCAACTGGCCCATCGGCTGCGGGCACGACTTCAAGGGCGTGTTCGACCGCGACCGCCGTGAAATTCTGGCGTTTCAGGAGTTTCACCGCGGGCAGAACAAGATCCGCCCCATCGAGTGCGAGCTCACGGACGTTGAGCGGCTCGACGAGCTGATCGGGCCGCGCCAGCGTGAAAAGCTGACCGAGGATATCGAGCTGCTCGACGGCGCGGGCTACGCCTTCGACCTCGACGAGGTGCGCGCCGGCCGGCTCAGCCCGGTGTTCTTTGGCTCTGCGCTGACGAATTTCGGCGTCGAGCCGTTTCTGGAAAACTTCCTGCACATGACGATGCCGCCGCTGCCGCGCACGACGGCCGACGGCGTGGTCGACCCGATGCAGCCGGCGTTTTCCGCGTTCGTATTTAAAATTCAGGCGAACATGAACAAGGCCCACCGCGACCGCATCGCCTTCATGCGCATCTGTTCGGGCAAGTTCGAGCGCGACCATGAGTACCTGCACGTGCAGGGCGGCAAGACGCTCAAGCTCGCGCAGCCGCAGCAGCTCATGGCGCAGGAGCGTGCGATCATCAATGAGGCCTACGCCGGCGACATCATCGGCGTGTTCGACCCCGGCATCTTCTCCATCGGCGACACGATCTGCGACCCGAAGCTGCGCGTGCGCTTCGAGGGCATCCCGACGTTCGCGCCGGAGCACTTTTCCGTCATCTCGCAGGTGGACACCATGAAGCGCAAGCAGTTTGTCAAGGGTGTCACCCAGATCGCGCAGGAGGGCGCCATCCAGATCTTCCACGAGCCGAACAGCGGCATGGAGGAGGTCATCGTCGGTGCGGTCGGCGTGCTGCAGTTCGAGGTGCTGGAATACCGGCTCAAGAATGAGTACAACATCGACATCCGCCGCCACGACCTGTCATATTCCTACATCCGCTGGATCACGAGCGAGGGCACCGACCCCACGGCGCTCAACCTTGCTTCCGACACGAAGTGGGTGCAGGACTTCCGCGGCCACAACCTGCTCATCTTCAATAATGAGTGGAGCATCCGCTGGGCGGAGCAGAAAAATCCCGGCCTGACGCTGGCGGAGTTCAGCCGGAACTGGTAAAAAAGATTGCAAATATGTATGCAAAACGCACGAAGGCCTTTCGAGAGAAGGGCGCTTCGTGCGTTTTGCGTATGGACAGGAAATGAAATCTTTTGTGGAGTCGGCAAATTGAGTGATTGGGCGAATATACCAAAACAAGATACAACAATTTGAAATAAATAATAATATTTATAAAAATAAGCAATAAAAGGTTGACGCAGAGAGGACAATATGGTAAATTTAACATAAAAAAGGATTTTATATCTAAAGATAGGAAGCCAATGTAAATTTTGAAGTTTTGACTCGCGTCTAAAACTAGAATTGATTCCATACAGTTAGGAGATGATTCCGATGTGCTGAGTGCAATTTGGTGTGATTGTGATTTTAAAATAATGCTCAACCCCAATCCATGAAGATCGTGGAACAACGTGTTATCCAAAAATACTTGAGGAGGAATAAATATGAAAAGAACTTTATGTTTGATTTTAGTGGCACTAATGTGTTGCTCTCTCTCCGCTCAAGCAGTTGCGACCGATATTGTTTATGATGGAGAAGAGTATGTTTATTATGATGACTACATGACTTTTCAATCAGAAGATGATGTGCACGAGGCCGTTTCTGGCGGATCAATCCATCAGACACCGGCTGAAATAAATTATGTTGCTGGGCAACTGATATATCATGAGATGTCGGGAGGACAAGGACTTTTTAATTACTACGCATATTTTGAAAGCAGAGGGTTTCTCGCACGACAATTCGTCAGATACTTATCCAATTCTTGGGCAAAAACTGATGGATATACATGGAGTCAAACAAATACGGTCAATATGGGCTTTAGCGGTAGCGCTTCTCTCAACTTTGCAAAAAAAGTTGCAGTTCAGGCGGGCTTAAGCGTATCGCGATCAACAAGCTATGCTTTGGCTACTCACATCCCGGCAGATGCATCCCGTTTTAGCAAACTGGGCTTTGCGAGCGATATGAACAGACTTTCGTATCGGTACAAAGTATATAACGCAGCTGGGGTCTGTACGATGTCTACCATCGATACCGTAACGTGCCCAACTGTTGATTCCTATCTTATCGTATATTATCAGTAAGGGGGTGTCCATCATGGAGCACAGATGGCCAAGTCTATTTAGAAGTTTCTGCATTACGCTGGTGCTCCTGCTGTCGTTGGGCTTGTGTGGCTGCAAGGCGCAGCCGGAGGCGGATACGTTCTTTTTCCAATACGAAGGCTACTTTGCGGCGCCGGTATCGTCTACGCTGACCGTGGCGATCACTGGATTCAGCACAAAGGAAGCATGCGCCGCGGTGTTTCAGAATGCAGCGTCCATGTCCTTTGAGGGGAATGATGCGGTGCGGATCCAGAAGTTTTCCATAGAGCCGCACGAGTCCATTGGAGCTTACAGCGCGTGTGCGGTGAGTGCAACGCTGGCGTTTGAAACGGCAGGCGTGACGGATGCAACGGCGCTGTGTGTGCAATTTCAGGATGGGAGCGAGCAGACGTACTCAATTGGAATGTGGACGTTCGACGTGCAGGACGCACCGGATCACTCGGAACTGCTGAATGTCTTGTCGTCCCCAGCATCAAATCGGGTTGGAAATATGTTCCCGTACCATTATGAGCTGCTGGATCGGGCCGCATCCATCCGGTCTATCCAATATGGACCGGATCAAATCGCCGATGTGGCGGACGGCATCACGGTATACGACGGCGTTGCGGAAGGGAAGCTGGCGCTCTCAGGTGACGCGCCGGTGCGGCTGATCCGCCCGCGCATCACGGTGGAACAGAACGGCGAAGCCTACAGCGTTTATGGTATTTGCTGCTATTGCGGCGCGCTGGATGTGACGGAAGCGGACATACAGGCGGCGCGGGACGCGGCCGGCAGAACAGCATAGAAACAGGATGATCGCGCAGGAGAGTTCTCCTGCGCGATTTTTGGCAAAATACGGTCATCGGGATTTTGCGCTTTCATATCCGATCTGCCCCAAACCGACAGGTTTCTTCCGGCCCTTTGTGTATACTGCTGTCAAACGAAAGCGAGGGGGGGAGACGATATGAAACAGCTCCGCTTTGTGATCCTGATTATGCTCATCATGCTGCTGCTGTGTCCGGCTGCGCGTGCGGCGCAGGCGCAGCAAATGCAAAAACCTCCTGCAGCGCAGGAGGTTTTTCCTTATGCAGGTATGGATGCTCAGAACAGATCCTCGACCACTTTCTCGGGCGGGACTTCCAGCAGCGCCGGGTTGTGCATGAACATCTTCATGTACTTGAACGAGGAGGCGTAATAGTACCCGTCGCACACGCGCTCGTCCATGACGGCCATGAAGTCGATGTACTTGCGCTCAACCGGCTTGCCCTCGCGGTCAAGCTCGACCGCCTTGCGCTTTGCGCCGAAGGCGATGAACATCGGCAGGTTGCCGAAGTTGTACAGGTGGTGATAGATTGGCGGGATGCCGAGCGAGCCCATATCGGTGATGATCATCGAGCCGTGGAAGGGGCTGGCGTCGAGCAGCTTCTGCGGGATGATGCCGAAGTAATCCATCACGCGCAGGCAGCCGATGGCGAAGCGCAGCAGGAAACGCGGCAGCTTCAGCAGCGCGCCGGCGACCTGCTCGGTGTTGTTGTCCTGGTCGCCGTACTTGATCTCGTCGATCTTCTCGTTCATCTTGCGGTAGACGTCAAAGATCGTGTCCGTCGGGGCGAAGACGGCCTTGATGGTCGTCTCGTTCGAGGTGGTGGACATGCTGCGGCGCACGGTCAGCACGACCTCGATATTGTTGCGCGCATAGATGCGCCGGCCGGCCACGAAACGGTTGATGCCGGGGCGCATGGAGACCATACGGATGTAGGCCGCAATGAACAGATGCAGGTAGCCGAGGCCCTTGTAGCCCTCGAGGCGCTTCTGGCGCAGCCAGCGGTCGGTGTTCGTGATCTCAATGCAGTCCTCAAACTGATTGCAGGCGTCGTTCTTCGTGGGCATGATGTAGGGCATGAACTTGTAAAACGGTGCGAGGGACTGAATCAGGCGGCCGTCCTTGCGGTCACCGAAACGGCGTTTGCTTTCCATGAAAGTACCTCCGAATATGCGAATATAGTTCAAACTTTTTAACTTTAGCAAAAATATTATAGGCTATTTCCGGCACAATAGCAAGTGGAAAAACATTTTAAGTGTTGAAATCTTGCATTTCCCAACATTTTGTTCATTTTTTCATCAGAAATTATGAATGTTCCCATTGCGAGAAATCATGCAAATCCGATAACGTTAAATTTTCGCCAATGACGTGAAAAAGCTAGCAGGATCAATAGTTTTTTAACACATAGGTGTTTGAATTTTGACAGACAATTTTGGGCAATTTTACTTGATTAACAGCGGTGAATAAGGTAAAATACCTACATTATGTAGAAACAGTTCGTGAAAACGGGCGTTGCGCGGCATAATAACAGTTTGATTCGTAGGGAGGTGTACGGATGTCATTTGAGGCGATAACAACGATCAGTGACGCAGAAAACCGGGCCAGACAGATCAAAGCCGACGCGCAGGCAGCCGCTGCGGCGGCAGTGGAAGCGGCCCAGGCCGAGGGAAAGGCAGTGATAGAGGCTGCCGTCGGTAAGGCGCAGCAGGAGCTGCAGACGCTGCGGGCCAAATCGGATGAAAAGGCGAAGGCGGATGCGGAAACGCTGGCGGCGGAGACCAAGAACAAGGAAGCTGCCATGCGCATCAAGGCTAAGACCAATCTGGATCGGGCTGCATCACTCATCGTGGAAAGGATTGTGAACGGCTGATGGCCATTGTACACATGAAAAAGCTGCGGCTCATGGTCGTTCGCCGGCAGAAAGATGAGCTGCTCCGGGATCTGATGCTGCTCGGCTGCGTGCAGATCTCGGAACCGGACGCCTTGCTTGCGGACGCGGAATCTGCCGCAGTCCTGCGTCAGGAGAGCGGCAATGTGACGGAGGTGCGCAGTGAACTCACGCGCCTGACCGCCGCGCTCAAGCTGCTCGACAAGTATGCGCCGGTCAAGTCCAGGCTGCTCAGCTCCCGGCCGGAGGTCACGGAGGAGGATTTCCTGGATGACGGTGCGTACCGTCAGGAGCTCGATGCAGTCGCACAGATCGAGGAGCTGGAGGCGGCCGTGCGCCGCTACAACGGCGAGGAGGCTAAGCTCCGCAGCAATATGGAGGCCCTGCGCCCGTGGCAGACACTCGATCTGCCGCTGGATCTGGGCGAAACCGTAAGGACCCGCATTTCTCTGGGTATGCTGCCCGCGGCAGTGGATCTTGCCGAGGCTGCAAAAGCGCTGGCGGACGCTGCGCCCGAGTCGCAGTTGTATGAGATCTCTTCGGACAAGGAACAGCACTATGTGCTGCTCATTTGTTTGAAAGAGGAGCTGACGGAAGCCATCACGGCGCTGCGCGCGTCCGGCTTCACGCTGGCAAACCTGAACGGCGCGCCGGGCACGGCAAAGCAGAACATTGAGGACGCGCAGCAGCAGATCGCGGACGTCATCCGCAGGCGTGAGCAGGCGGAGACGGATATTGCCGCCTTTGCCCCGCACCGGGATGCGTTCAAGCTCTGCATCGACCGCGCGAGCGTGAAGCTCGGCCGCGCGGAGGCGGAAGAGCGCCTGGTCGGTACCGAGAGCGTCGTGTGCATGCGCGGCTGGCTCACGGCGCCGGAGGAGGCCAAGCTCACCGCGGTGCTCGCAAAGTATGACTGCGCCTGGGATCTGGCCGATCCCACGGAGGACGAGTACCCCGAGGTGCCGGTCAAGCTCCAAAACAACAAATTTACCGAACCGCTGAACATGGTCACGAACATGTACAGCCTGCCGGCCTACGGCACGGTCGATCCGAACCCGCTCATGGCGCCGTTTTTCATTTTGTTCTACGGCATCATGATGGCGGACATGGGCTACGGCCTTGTGATGATGATCGCGGCGCTCGTTGCGCTCGGCAAGATGAAGCCGAAACGCGGCAGCAAGTATTTCTGCGAGCTGCTGTTCGCCTGCGGCGTGTCGACGTTCCTGCTCGGCATCGTGACAGGCGGCTTCTTCGGCAACGCCGTGCCGACGATCGTGAACATGTTTGGTCACGACGTCAAGCTCGGCATTCTGACAAGCCCGCTGCTCGACCCGCTGACCGATACGACGCAGATCCTCATCGGCGCCATGGTGCTCGGTTTCATCCAGCTCTCGACCGGCATGGTCGTGAACATGGTCATGGAGTGCCATCAGGGCAAGGTCGGCGATGCGATCTTCAACGAGGGCACCTGGTTCGTGATCTTCGCGGGCCTGGCGCTGTTCGTGCTCAAGATCGGCAACATCGGCGGCGTGCCGGTCGTGCTGTGCATCGGCGTTCTGATGCTGATCTACGGTTCCGGCCGCGAGGCCAAGGGCTTCGGCAAAGTCACCGCCGTGTTCGGCGCGGTCTACAACGGCCTGACCGGCTGGTTCGGCGACATTCTCTCGTATTCCCGACTCATGGCTCTGATGCTGGCCGGCAGCGTCATCGCGCAGGTGTTCAACACCCTCGCCGCGATGCCGTCGAGCGGCGGCGTGACGGTCGTGTCGATGATCGTGTTCATCATCATCTTCCTGTTGGGCCATCTGCTCAACTTCGGCCTGAACCTGCTCGGCTGCTTCGTGCATGACCTGCGTCTGCAGTGCCTGGAGTTCTTCGGCAAGTTCTATGTCGACGGCGGAAAACCGTTCCGCCCGCTCGAGATCAACACGCACTATGTCGACGTGGAAAATCATAATTTCTAATCATTCGTATTCAAGAGATATTTAAGGAGGAAAATGAAAATGGCATTTCTCGAATCCATCGGTGGTCTGGCTCTCGGCCTTCTCGGCGCTGCGCTCGCAGCGGCGCTCGCGTGCATTGGCTCTGCAAAGGGCACCGGCATCGCCGGTGAGGCCGGCGCAGGTCTCGTTTCGGAAGATCCCAGCAAGTTCGGCAAAGCGATGATCATGCAGGTCATCCCGGGCACCCAGGGCCTGTACGGCTTCGTTATCTGGTTCCTGGCTCAGAATCAGATTTTCGCTGCCAACGCTGCCGCTCCGCTGACCGTCGCTCAGGGCCTGCAGTACTTCGCAGCCTGCCTGCCGATCGCGCTCGGCGGTCTGATCTCCGCCATCGCTCAGGGCAAGGTCGCTGCCGCGTCCCTGAACATTCTGGCCAAGAAGCCCGACGACTGGTCCAAGGGCATGATCTTCTGCATCACGGTTGAGTTCTACGCCATCCTCTGCCTGCTGGCATCCTTCCTGATGCTCAACGGCTTGAAGTAATCCCCATCCTCTTCCGACAGAAGGGAACAAAGATCTATGAATGGTATTGAAAAAATCACCGGCCGCATCGAGGCGGACGCGCAGGAGCAGGCAAAGGCCATCGCGGCCGAAGCCGAGGCCAGGTGCGCCGAGATCCGTGCCGATTATGACAAACAGGCGCAGGACCAGTACTGGGCCCGCGTCCGCGACGGTGTGAAAGCGTGCGAGGACCGCGTGCAGCGCATGGGCCGTCTGGCGGAAATGGAAGCCAGAAAGAGCGTCCTTGCCCTCAAGCAGGAGATGGTCGACGCGGCGTTTGCCGCCGCGCTCGATAAGATCTGCACCATGCCGCAGGCGGACTACGTGGCGTATCTGGCCAAACTCGCCGCGCAGGCCGCGACGACCGGCACCGAGACCCTGGTGTTCAACGCCAAGGATCAGGCCGCGTGCGGTCAGGCGGTCGTGGACGCTGCCAATGCGCTGCTCGCGCAGCAGGGCAAGCCCGGCCGGCTCACCATGAGCCAGGCCACGCGCGATCTGCGCGCCGGGTTTGTGCTCCAGCAGGGAGATATCGAGGTCAACTGTGCCGTGGAGACGATCGCAGAGCTCTGCCGCAGTGATCTGGCTGCTCAGGTTGCCGAGGTCTTGTTCGGCGCGTGACCTGCCCCGCCCCGTGCGGGGGAATGAATTATCCTATATGGGGCGCAGAGTGCTGCGCCGCATGAGGGAGGAACCGAATTGTCTAAAGTAAAAGATACGAATTACCTTGCGATTACGGCAATGCTGGCAGCCCGCGAGACCAAAATGCTTTCCGCTGAGCGCATGGAGCGCATGATCGACGCGCCCACGAACGACGAGGCGGCCAAGATCCTGGAGGAATGCGGCTACGGCGACCTGAGCGGCCTGTCCGCGAAGGAAGCCGGCGCTGCGCTCGAGGCGCACATCGCGGCGCTGTTCGATGAGGTCGAGGGCATGGTCCCGGAGGCGCAGCTCGTGCAGCTGTTCCGCCTCAAGTATGACTACCACAATGCCAAGGCGCTCATCAAGGCACAGGCCATGGGCGTGGAGTGCAGCGCGATCCTGTCGCAGCGCGGCACCGTGGCGCCGCAGAAACTGCTCACGGCGTTTCTCGAGGAGGACTACCGTGACATCCCGCCCGTTCTGGCGCAGGCCATGGTCAGCGCCGCCGCGATCCTGGCGCGCACGGCCAATCCGCAGGCGGCGGACTTCGAGCTCGACCGCGCGTATTTCGCGCAGATGCTCGCGCTTTCCGACGGCCTGAGCGACGGCGGCTTTGCCAGAGGCTATGTGCAGCTGCAGATCGACAGCGCGAACCTGCGCGCTGCCGTGCGCACGCGCCGCATGGCCAAGGACGCGGACTTTCTCAAGACCGCGCTCATCCCGGGCGGCACGATCGGCACGGATCGCGTGCTCGCGGCGTTCGACTCGGCCGAGGCGCTCACCGCGCTCTACGGCAACACGTGGCTGGGCAATGCGGCGGCTGCCGGCGCGGCGGCCATGAGCGGCGGCGCGCTGACGGCGTTTGAGCTGCTGTGCGACAACGCGCTCATGGACTATATCCGCGCGGCCAAGCTGCGCAGCTTCGGCGCGGCGCATGTGTCCGCTTATCTCGCCGCCATGGAAAACGAGACTACGGCCGCCAGAATGATCCTGACGGGCAGACTCGCAGGGCTTCAGCCCGCGGTCATCCGGGAAAGGCTGCGTGAGACTTATGCTTAAAATTGCAGTTGTCGGCGGTGCGGAGACCGTCATGGGCTTCAAGGCGCTCGGCCTCGAGGCCTGCCCGGTCGCCAATGCCGAGGAGGCGCGCGAGACGCTGCGCCGCCTGACGAAAGACTCTGAGGACTACGCCATCATCTATGTCGAAGAGAATCTGGCGCAGGAGCTTCAGCATGAGATCGACAAATTCAAAGATGTTCCCAAGCCGGCTATCATCCTGATCCCCGGCAGGGAAGGCCCCCTCGGCCTCGGCCAGACCGCGCTCAAGGCGGCCGTCGAGCGAGCGGTTGGCTCCGATATCCTTTAAGGAAAGGAAGAATGAAATTGAGCGGAACCATTACAAAAGTTTCCGGTCCGCTGGTCGTGGCCAATGGCCTTGCCGATGCCAACGTCTCCGACGTTGTGCGTGTCGGCGAGCAGCGCCTGATCGGCGAGATCCTGAATATGACCGGCGACAGCGCGTCCATCCAGGTCTATGAGGAGACCTCGGGCCTTGGCCCCGGCGCGAAGGTCGAGACCACCGGTATGCCGCTGTCCGTGGAGCTTGGCCCCGGCATGCTGGAGAATATCTATGACGGTATCCAGCGCCCGCTGCCCGAGATCCGCGACCTGACCGGCTCCAACATCACCCGCGGCATCGAGGTGCCCGCGCTCAACCGCGAGCGCGTCTGGCACTTTGACCCCGTTGTGCAGCCCGGCACCGCCGTCACCGGCGGCGACGTGATCGGCACCGTCCAGGAGACGACGGCCATCCTGCACAAGATCATGGTGCCCCCGCAGATGAAGGGCACGATCAAGAGCATCACCGGCGGCGACTTCACGGTCGACCAGACCGTCGCTGTGCTCACGGACGCCAACGGCGTCGACCATGAGCTGAACATGATCCAGCGCTGGCCGGTGCGTATCGCGCGCCCCTACGCGCAGAAGTTTGCCCCGAACAAGCCCATGAACAGCGGCCAGCGTATCATCGACACGCTCTTCCCGATCGCCAAGGGCGGCACGGCCGCCGTGCCCGGCCCGTTCGGCAGCGGCAAGACCGTCGTGCAGCACCAGCTCGCCAAGTGGTCGGACGTGGACGTCGTCGTCTACATCGGCTGCGGCGAACGCGGCAACGAGATGACCGACGTTCTCATGGAGTTCCCGGAACTGACCGACCCGCGCAACGGCGAGCCGCTGATGAAGCGCACCGTGCTCATCGCCAACACTTCCGATATGCCAGTGGCAGCGCGTGAGGCGTCCATCTATACCGGCATCACCATCGCCGAGTACTTCCGTGACATGGGCTATGACGTCGCCGTTCTGGCTGACTCCACCTCCCGCTGGGCCGAGGCCCTGCGTGAGATGTCCGGCCGTCTGGAAGAGATGCCCGGCGAAGAAGGCTACCCGGCCTACCTCGCGTCCCGCATCGCGCAGTTCTACGAGCGCGCCGGCTGCATCCGCTGCATCGGCAGCGAGGGCGACCGCCGCGGCTCCGTCACCGCCATCGGCGCTGTCTCGCCTCCGGGCGGCGACATTTCCGAGCCGGTCTCGCAGGCCACCATGCGTATCGTCAAGGTGTTCTGGGCGCTCGATTCGAGCCTGGCGTATGCCCGCCACTTCCCGGCCATCAACTGGCTGACGTCTTACTCGCTGTATGTCGACTCGCTCAAGCCGTGGTATGAGGCCACGTTCGGCGAGGAATATATGGCCAACCGCGACAAGGCCATGAGCATCCTGCAGCAGGAATCCGAACTGCAGGAGATCGTCCGCCTCGTCGGTCAGGACGCGCTGTCCCCGGCTGACCGCCTGACGATGGAGACGGCCAAGATGATCCGTGAGGACTTCCTGCAGCAGAACGCCTTCGTCGACATCGACAGCTACTCCGAGTACCGCCGTCAGTTCCTGCTGCTCGGCCTCATTCTGCACTATGACGCCGAGTGCCGCGACGCGCTCGAGAAGAACGCGCCGATGCAGAAGCTCTTTGCCATCCCTGCCCGCGTCGACATCGGCCGCGCCAAGAGCGTGCCGAGCGACGAGTACGAGCAGGTCTATGCCAAGATCGCCGCGGACATGACCGCGCAGATCAAAGAGATTATCGCCGGAGGTGAGGAGCAGTGATTAAAGAGTATAAAACGATCCAGGAGATCGCCAGCCCTCTGATGATCGTCAAGAACGTCGAAGGCGTGACCTACGACGAGCTGGCCGAGATCGAGCTCCCGAACGGTGAAGTCCGCCGCTGCAAGGTCCTCGAGGTCGAGGACGACCACGCGGTCGTGCAGCTCTTTGAGAGCGCGCAGGGCATCAACCTCGCACAGTCGAAGGTCCGCTTCCTCGGCCACCCGCTGCAGCTGGGCGTGAGCGAGGATATGCTCGGCCGCGTCTTCAACGGCATGGGCGAGCCCATCGACGGCGGCCCGGCGATTCTTGCCGAGGAGCACCGCGACATCAACGGCCTGCCGATGAACCCGGCAGCCCGTGCCTACCCGGCGGAGTTCATCCAGACCGGCGTTTCCACCATCGACGGCCTGAACACCCTCGTCCGCGGCCAGAAGCTGCCGATCTTCTCGGCATCCGGCCTGCCGCACGCCGCGCTGGCCGCGCAGATCGCGCGCCAGGCGAAGGTGCTGGGCGACAACGAGAACTTCGCCGTCGTCTTCGCCGCCATCGGCATCACGTTCGAGGAGTCCGAGTACTTCATTCAGGAGTTCCGCCGCACCGGCGCCATCGACCGCACGGTCGTGTTCTCCAACCTTGCCAACGACCCCGCCGTCGAGCGTATCGCCACCCCGCGTATGGCGCTGACCGCGGCCGAGTACCTGGCCTTTGAAAAGGACATGCAGGTGCTGGTCATCCTGACCGATATCACCAACTACGCCGAGGCTCTGCGTGAGGTCTCCGCGGCAAAGAAGGAAGTCCCGGGCCGCCGCGGCTACCCCGGCTACTTGTACACCGACCTGGCCACGCTCTACGAGCGCGCCGGCCGCCGCATCGGCAAGTCCGGCTCGATCACCATGATCCCGATCCTGACCATGCCCGAAGACGACAAGACCCACCCGATCCCCGACCTGACCGGTTACATCACCGAGGGCCAGATCATCCTCTCCCGCGACCTGTACCGCAAGGGCATCATCCCGCCCGTGGACGTGCTGCCCAGCCTGTCGCGTCTGAAGGATAAGGGCATCGGCGAGGGCAAGACCCGTGAGGACCACTCCGGCACGATGAACCAGCTGTTCGCGGCCTATGCCCGCGGCAAGGACGCCAAGGAGCTCATGACCATTCTGGGCGAGGCGGCCCTGTCCGACGACGACAAGCAGTTTGCAAAGTTCGCCGATGCGTTCGAGCAGCGCTACGTCAACCAGGGCAACAACACCAACCGCACCATTGAGGACACCCTCAACCTCGGCTGGGAGCTGCTGAGCCTGCTGCCGCGCACCGAGCTCAAGCGTATCAAGCCCGAGCTGATCGAAAAGTATATGCCCGAGACCTGAGCGCATCCGTCCCGCAGACTTACCAAGTGAGGTGATTTGATGGCAAATACGGCAATTACCCCGACAAGAATGGTGCTCAACCAGCTCAAGGGCCGGTTGAAAACCGCTCGCAGGGGTCATAAGCTCCTCAAGGATAAGCGTGACGAGCTGATGCGTCAGTTCCTCGACAACGTGCGCCTGAACAAGCAGTTGCGTGCAAAGGTCGAGCAGGGACTCACGGAGGCGTTCGGCTCTCTGTCGGTCGCGTCCGCGATCATGTCCCCGGAAATGCTCGAACAGTCGCTGCTCTACCCGCGGCAGAGCGTCGAGCTGGGCATGACCTATCAGAACATCATGAGCGTGAACGTGCCGGTCTACGATTTCCAGACCCGCAACAGCGATCCGTCCGAGATCTTTCCGTACGGCTTTGCGCAGACGTCCGGTGAGCTGGACGATGCGCTCGAGAAGCTGGCGGAGGTGTTCAAGGACATGCTCGAGCTCGCGCAGGTCGAAAAGACCACGCAGATGCTCGCGCAGGAGATCGAAAAGACCCGCCGCCGCGTCAACGCGCTCGAATACGTTATGATCCCCGAGCTGGAGCAGAACATTCGTTACATCTCCATGAAGCTGGACGAGAACGAAAGTTCGACCAAGGTGCGCCTGATGAAGGTCAAGGAAATGGTCCTCGAGGACGCACACCACTACAAGCAATAAGTATCAGAAAACCGCCGCATCTTGGGATGCGGCGGTTTTTGCAGCAGTTGGAAGCAGTTGCTGCGGCAAGAGACGATCGCGCAGCGGGGGAGCTCGAGGGGGCAAGGCCCGCCTCGAATGAGATGCACTCCGAAAGCACAAACCCATTTGCGCTTTCGGGTTTTCTCCTCGGCCGAAAATCCTTTCGGCCGAGGGGAAAACCGCCGCATCTTGGGATGCGGCGGTTTTTTGCGCGCTATTCTCGCTCTATTGGTTTTCGTCCCGCTCCATCAGCTCGAGCAGATGTGCCGTCTCGGCAGCGGCGTCCGGCGCGTTTGCCTCGACCTGCAGGGCGGAAGCGTTCGCGTCCGGCCGGATGCTCAGCTCCCAGCCGCCGTCGCGCAGGTGCAGCCCATCGGTAAAGTCCGCCCCGGCCTCCATCATGGCCTCCGAGACCGTGCGCATCAGGTGCGCGCGGTCGCGGCAGGGGACGGTGCGGCGGTTCGGGTCTGCGTGCGGGAGCTGCGGCGGCAGGTCGTCCGGAGCGTCCGGCTGCGCCGGGCTCAGCCGCCCGTCAAGCACGTCAAGACTGCACCGGTAGTAGGCGCGTGGCGTGCCGATGTCGCACCAGTAGCCGTCCATCGGCACGCCGAGGATCGGCTCGTGCGCCGCGAGCAGCAGCGGGAAGAGATCTTTGGCAAAATCAAACGGCTGATCTTCCGGCACATAGGCCATTGCCCGCGGGGAGACAATATAGATCCCGGTGTTCACGAGATCGGTCACGACGTGCTCCCAGTCCGGTTTTTCGATGAAGTGCTGCACAAGCCCCTGCCGGTCCTGCAGCACGAGCCCATACTGCAGCGGCTCTGCGTTCGGGTAGAGCGCGATCGTTACGGCCGCGTCCGCCTGCTGGTGCCGGCGGTAGAGCCCCAGCAGGTCAAAGCTGCACGCGGCGTCGCCGCTGATGACGAGAAAATCCTCCCTGCCGTAAAAGTCGCTGCACGCGCGCACGCCGCCGGCCGTGCCGCGGGGTTCGGATTCGATGCGGTATTTCAGGTGCACGCCGTAGCTGCTGCCGTCGCCGCAGTGCTCCTGAATGACCTCCGGCCGGTAGCACAGCGTCATGCACACGTCCGTGAAGCCGTTGCGCCGCAGCAGATCCAGCAGCCGGTCGAGCACCGGAACGCCGACGAGCGGCACCATGGGTTTCGGCAGGCTTCCGGTGATGCTGCGCAGCCGCCGGCCCTGACCGCCGGCCAGTAAAATTGCTTTCATGCGCACGCTCCTTTCACGAATCTTCAGCAGGAAAGCGTCTTGTCAATACGGATAGAATCTGATATAATCATTGATTATCATAGGGGTAATAGCTTTTGCCCCGCAGGGTGCAAGGAGGTATGACGATGCGAGACCCCAAAGTCAGCAATGTACCCAATGAATCCAAGCTGCAGCGGGCGCTGATGCCCAATTCGCGGATGTTTCTGCTGTTTCTGATCGTGTTTGCAGTCATCACGTTCTTCTTCTCCGACCGGCTCTGGCTGTCGATCTGCGAGGGCGTCATCATTCTGCTGCTCATCATTTATTCGGTCATCATGCGCGCGCGCAAGCGCCGCACGCTCGAACGATATATTGAATCCGTCACCTATGATACGGAGTCTGCACGAAATAATACCCTGCAGAATTTCCCGCTGCCGATGGCGGTCTTTCGTCCGGCAGATTCGCAGGTCATCTGGGCCAACCAGAACTTTTTCGATCTCTGCGGCCGGCACAAGCCGACGGTCGATATGCGCATCACGGACGTGATCCCGGAGTTTTCCGGCCGCTGGCTGCTCGAGGGCAATACCCAGTGCCCGGAGCTGCTGGAGTATCAGGGCCATAAGTATCAGATCCACGGCAACCTCGTGCGCACGAATCCGGACGATGCCGCCAGCTACATGGGCATCACCTACTGGGTCGATGTCACGGATTATGAAAAGATCCGGCTGGAGTATTACGCTTCGCGCCCGATTATCGCCGTCATCGTCATCGATAACTACGATGAGCTCATCCGCGGCCTGACCGACCGCAAGCGCAACGAACTGCGCGACGCCATTGAGGACAAGCTCCTGCAGTGGTGCGAGGGCAAGGGCGGCTTCTTCCGCCGCTACGACCGTGACCGGTATCTGTACGTGTTCGAGGAGCGGCATCTTGACGAGCTGCGCGCGAACAAGTTCGCATCCCTGCTCGACAGCGTGCACGCCGTGACCAGCCCGAGCGGCATCCGCGCCACCGTCAGCGTCGGCATCGGGCGCGACGGCGACAGCCTCGATGAATGCTATAATTTCGCCATTCTCGGCACCGAGATGGCGCTCTCGCGCGGCGGCGACCAGGCCGTGGTGAAAAACCGCGTCACGTTCGAATTCTTCGGCGGCCGCGGTGGCGAGGTCGAGCGGCGCACGAAGGTCAAGTCCCGCGTCATGGCCAACGCCCTCAGCCAGCTCATTCAGGACTCGTCCAAGGTCTACGTCATGGGCCATAAATTCTCCGATCTGGACACGCTCGGCGCGGCCGCCGGCGTCTGCTGCATCGCGCGCAAGCTCGGCACGCCCTGCCGCATCGTCATGGATGCGAACAAGACGGCCGCCGGCCAACTGCGTGACCGGATGCTGCGCGTGCCGGAGTATGGCAAAGCGTTCCTGTCTCCGCAGGAGGCGTATCTGCATGCCGACAGCCGCACGCTGCTTGTCGTGGTAGACACCAACCGCCCGGATCAGGTGGAAAACCGCAACCTGCTCGAAGCCTGCACCCGCGTGGCGGTCATCGACCACCACCGCCGTGCGGCGACCTACATCACCAACGCGACCATGAGCTTCCACGAGCCGTATGCGTCGTCGGCCTGCGAGCTGATGACGGAGCTGCTCGAGGAGCTGGTCGAGCAGCCGGATATCCTGCGCGTGGAGGCGGAGGCAATGCTCTCGGGCATCATGCTCGATACGAAGGACTTCACCGTCCGCACCGGCGAGCGCACATTTGAGGCGGCGGCGTTCCTGCGCCGCACCGGGGCCGATACCTCGGAGGTCAAAAAGCTCCTGCAGACGGACATGGAGCACACGGTCGCCCGCTATAAGATCCTGCAGACGGCGTCCATCTACCGCGCGGACATTGCCATTGCCGCGCCCACCGAGCCGCAGGACCGCATCGTCGCGGCGCAGGCGGCGGATGAACTGCTCAACATCGCCGGGGTCACGGCGTCCATGGTCATTTATCCGATGGGCGACGGGGATGTGTTCATCTCCGCGCGCTCGATCGGCGAACTGAATGTGCAGCTGGTCATGGAGGCGCTCGGCGGCGGCGGCAGCCGCTCGTCGGCAGCCGTGCAGCTGCATGACGTGTCGGTCGCGCAGGCGGTGCAGATGGCGCGCAAGTCGATCGACGAGAATCTGGAAAATTAAGCAAAGGAGTATCTTGCTATGAAAGTAATTTTGAATGTAGATGTCAAGGGCCAGGGCAAAAAGGGTGAACTCAAGGAAGTGTCCGACGGTTATGCCCGCAATTATCTCCTGCCGCGCAAGCTTGCGACGGAGGCCACGGCCGACAATCTCAACGCCTTCCGCCTGAAGGAGAAGGCCAAGGCGGCGCAGATCGCCCGCGAGAAGGCCGAGGCGGAGGAAAACGCCAAAAAGCTCGGCGCCATTCAGGTGAAGATCGCGGCGAAGGCCGGCAGCAACGGCAAGCTCTTCGGCTCTGTCACCTCGAAGGAGATCAGCGACGCGCTGCACGAGCAGTTTGACCTCACCATCGAAAAGCAGAAGATCGTGCAGGCCGAACCCATCAAGAGCTTCGGCGCGTACGAGGTCAAGTGCAAGCTCGGCTATGAAGTCACCGGCACCATCCACGTGCTGGTCATCGAAGAGAAATAAACCGCGCGCAGGCGAGGGAGGGACCCGTCATGGAGGAGCTGCTTGGCAGACAGCCGCCCCATTCCGCTCCGGCGGAGCAGGCAGTCATCGGTGCGATGCTCATCGACCCGAGCTGCATCCCGGACGTGATCGAAAAGGTCAAGTCCGACGAATTTTATATTCAGGCCAACCGCGATATTTTTGACACCATCTTCGCCATGTTCTCCTACGGGCAGAGCGTGGACGCGGTCACGGTGCTCGAGCAGATGAAGGTCCGCGGTGTGTACAAGGACACGACGCAGCAGTACCTCATGGAGGTCATGCAGGTCACGCCCACGGCGGCGAACGTGCTCAAGTACGCGGCCATCGTGCGCGATCAGGCGCTGCTGCGCAATCTGCACACGGCGGCCGATGAGATCAACACCATGATCTTTGAGGGTTCCGGCGGAGCGGACGCCATGCTCGAGGCGGCCGAGCGCAAGATCTATGCGCTCCGGCAGGGACGCAATGTCGGCGGCCTGCAGCCGATCAGCATGGTCATCCAGCGTGTGTATGCAAACCTCTCCGAGGCGGCGAGCAGCGGCGGGGGCATCCCCGGCCTGGCCACCGGCCTGCCGGATCTGGATCAGACGATTCTCGGTCTGAACGCGGGCGAGCTCATCCTCATCGCGGCCCGTCCCGGCATGGGCAAGACGAGCCTTGCGCTCAACATTGCCCTGCACGTCGGCAAGACGTCCGGCAAGACGGTCGCGGTGTTCTCGCTCGAAATGGCGCGCGAGCAGCTCACGACGCGCCTGCTCGCGGGCGAGGGCCTGGTCGACAGCCAGAAGCTCCTGACCGGCAAGCTCTCGGCGGACGAGTGGCGGCGCGTCGGCGCCGCGGCCACGACCATCAGCGCGACGGATATCCGCATCGACGACAACCCGTCGCTGTCCGTTGCGGACATGAACGCCCAGTGCCGCCGCATCCCGAATCTTGGCCTTGTCGTCATCGACTATCTGCAGCTCATGCAGTCGGCCGGCAGCGGCCACGGCTGGTCGAATGAGAGCCGCACGCAGGCCGTCTCCGACATGAGCCGCATGCTCAAGATCATGGCCAAGGAGCTCAATGTTCCGGTCATCTGCCTGTCGCAGCTGTCGCGTGCCAACGAGTCGCGCCAGAACAAGCGCCCGATGCTGTCCGACCTCCGTGAGTCCGGCGCCATCGAGCAGGACGCGGACATCGTGCTCGCGCTCTACCGCGACGGGTATTATAACAAGGAGTGCGAGAATCCGAACCTCGCCGAGGCAATCATCCTCAAAAACCGCCACGGCGAGACCGGCACGCTCGAGCTCATGTGGCTGCCGGAGTACACATCCTTCGCGGCCATCGAGAAGAAGTACGACGACGATGACTATTGATGCCATCATGCCCGGCGCGCGTGTGCTGTGTGCCGTGTCTGGCGGGGTGGACTCCATGTACCTCCTGCACCGGATGACGGCGCTGGGCGCGCAGCGCGGTTTCGCCGTCGGCTGTGCGCACTTCAACCACGGGCTGCGCGGCGCGGAGAGCGACCGCGACGAGGCGTTCGTGCGCGCGCAGTGCGAGAAACTGGGCGTGCCGTTTTATGCCGGGCGCGGCGATGTTGCGTCCGTGCGCGGCATGGGCACCGAGGCCGCCGCGCGCGAGCTGCGCTATGCGTTCTTGGCGCAATGCGCGCAGGCGCACAGCTACGACTGGATCGCCACGGCGCACACGGCGGACGACAACGCCGAGACGCTGCTGCTCAACCTCGCGCGCGGCTGCGGCCTGCGCGGCCTGACCGGCATCCCGCCGCAGCGCGGCAAGCTCCTGCGCCCGATGCTGGACACGACGCGCGCGCAGGCGGAGGCCTACCTGACCGCCCATGCCATCCCGCACGTGGAGGACAGCACGAACGCGGCCGATGCCTATGCCCGCAACCGCGTCCGGCACCATGCCGTGCCGGCGCTCGAGAGCGTGAATCCCGCCTTCGTGCAGCACGCGGCCGACACGGCAGCGCTCCTGCGCGAGGACGAGGCGTTTCTCAGTGGGCTGGCTGCGGATTTTCTGGCTGGACAGATGCCCGCAGAGGGCATCCCGATCGCCGAGCTGCTGGCGCTGCCGCGCCCGGTGCGCGTGCGTGCGCTGCAGCAGGCGGCCGGACGGGAACTGTCGCGCCGGCATCTGCTGGCGCTCGAGCGGCTGTGTGACGGGGAAGGGCTTGGCTATGCCGATGTGCCCGGCATGCGTGTGACGCGCGAGCAGGGTCGGCTGTTTTTCGGCGCGCAGACACTGCCGCCGCTCGGGACGCACATTCTGCGTCCGGGTGAGACGGCGGAGATCCCGGAGCTGGGGCTGTGCGTCACGGTCGGCGTGCCGGAACCGTTTCGTGAAATTCACAGCGCGTTCACCACTTTTTGCTTTAAATCTGCGATCATCCATGATAAACTATCTGTTACGCCGCGGCGTCCGGGCGACCGGATTCGTCTGGCGGGGCGCGGCTGCACGAAGCGCGTGAACGACCTGTTCGCCGAACGGGGGCTGACACAGGCCGAGCGCGACCGCGTGCCGATCATCCGCGCGGCAGATGCGCCGGCGGCCATCGCCGGTTTCGGCGTTGCCGAGCAATGCGCGGCGGCGCCGGGGCAAACCATGATCTGCATCCGAATGGAACAGATCCAGACATATGGGGGAGAATACTATGAGCGATATGAGAGATGACATTGCGTCCGTTCTGCTGTCCGCCGAGGAGATCCAGGCGCGCACGGCGGAGCTGGGTGCCCAGATTTCCAGGGATTTCGACGGCCGCGAGCCGCTGTTTGTCGGCGTGCTCAAGGGCTGCTTTGTGTTTATGGCCGACCTGATGCGCAGCGTGACCATCCCGTGCTCGGTCGATTTCATGGCTGTGTCGTCCTACGGCAACCAGACCACGACCACCGGCGCCGTGAAGATCAACAAGGACCTGAATCAGGACATCGAGGGCCGTGACATCATCCTCGTTGAGGACATTCTCGACAGCGGCGTCACGCTGCACTATCTCAAGGACTATCTCAGCGTCCGCCGGCCTGCCTCCATCACCATTGCCACCCTGCTCGATAAGCCCGCCCGCCGCAAGGCGCCGATCCACGCCGCCTATGCCGGCTTTGAGGTGCCGGATGCGTTCGTCGTCGGCTATGGGCTCGATTACGCAGAAAAATACCGCAATCTCCCGTATATCGGCGTACTCAAGCCGGAGGTCTACTCCACCTGAGCGCCCGGTGCGGATCCCATAAAGGATGTGATTTAATTTGAAACCTGATAAGAACCGTGCCAGAGGCATCGGGTTCTACATGCTGATCGGCGTGATCATTCTCGCCGTCATTTTCTATCTGACCACACCGGCAGAGCAGAAGGAATACACCTATTCCGAGATCGAGGAACTGTTCCGCCAGGAGCAGGTCAAGTCGTTCTGCCTCGAGGGAGATGAGCTCACGCTCAATCTCTATTCTCCGGACAGCGATGGCAATACGACGATCAAAAAGACGCTGTCGAATCCCACCTGGTTCCGTGAGGATCTGGGGGATCTGATCGAGCAGCAGACCGCCAGCGGCGTGCTGACGGAGTATGATTACGTCAAGGGCTGGACGGCGCCGTGGTGGATGTCCATCCTGCCGTACCTGATCACGATCGTGCTGTTCGTCGGCGTGTGGTACCTGCTCATGAACAAGGCGGGCGGCGGCGGAGCGCCGGGCGTCGGCAAGTTCGGCAAGGCGCACACGCGCACCGGCGAGGAGAACCTCAAGAAGGTCACGTTTGCCGATGTCGCCGGTGCAGAAGAGGAAAAAGAGGAGCTGTCCGAGATCGTGGACTTCCTCAAGCGCCCGCAGAACTATACCGCGATGGGCGCGCGCATCCCCAAGGGCGTGCTGCTCGTCGGCCCTCCGGGCACCGGCAAGACGCTCATGGCCCGCGCAGTCGCGGGCGAGGCAGGCGTGCAGTTTCTGTCCATTTCGGGCTCGGACTTTGTCGAGCTCTATGTCGGTGTCGGTGCATCGCGTGTGCGCGATCTGTTCGACCAGGCCAAGAAGGTCGCCCCGGCCATCGTGTTCATCGACGAGATCGATGCGGTCGGCCGCCAGCGCGGCAGCGGTCTCGGCGGCGGTCACGACGAGCGCGAGCAGACGCTCAACCAGCTGCTCGTCGAGATGGACGGCTTTACGAATAACGAGGGCGTCATCGTCATGGCGGCGACCAACCGCGCCGACATTCTCGATAACGCGCTGCTGCGCCCCGGCCGCTTTGACCGGCGCGTGTATATGGGCCTGCCCGATATCAAGGGCCGCGAGGAGATCCTGAAGGTCCACGCCCGCGGCAAGCCGCTGGGCGACGATGTGGATCTCAAGAGCATCGCGCGCGGCACGGCCGGCTTTGCCGGTGCGGATCTGGAGAACCTCCTCAACGAGGCCGCCATCATGGCCACGCGCAGCAAGCGCCGCTTCATCATGCAGGCGGATATCGACGAGGCGATCCTGAAGGTCGTCATGGGCCCGGAGAAGAAGAGCCGCGTTGTGTCCGAGCGTGCGCGCCGCCTGACGGCGTACCACGAGTCCGGCCACGCGATCGCGTCGTTCTTCCTCAAGAACTCCGACCCCGTGCACTATATCACCATCATCCCGCGCGGCGCTGCCGGCGGCTTCACCTGGTATCGCAAGGCCGAGGACGCCGAGAACTTCACGTCCCGCGGCGAGATGTTTGACAGCATCGTCTCCGCGCTCGGCGGCCGCATTGCCGAGCAGCTCTTCCTTGACGATATCTCCACCGGCGCGTCCAATGATATCCAGCAGGCGACGAACATCGCCCGCGACATGGTCATGAAATACGGCATGTCCGAGAAGCTCGGCCCGATCTCGTTCGACGATTCGAGCCACAGCATCTTCATCGGCCGCGATTTCGGCACCACGAAGAGCTATTCCGAGGAGACCGCCGCCACGATCGACGAGGAGGTCAAGCACCTGTTCGACCAGGCCTACGCCAAGTGCGAGGCGCTGCTGCGCGAGCACGCCGACCTGCTGACCGGCCTCGCGGAGTACCTGCTCATCCACGAGACGATCGAGGGCGATGACTTCCGCTACTACTGTGAGCACGGTGTGATGCCTGTCCACCCGGACGACACCATTGAGCCGCCGGCGAAGGTCATCCGCAGAATGGACGAGGCCCCCGAGACCCCGCAGCCGGACGCGGAAGCGCCGGCCCAGCCGACGGACGGCGATACGCCGGAGGCCGGCAGCGACAAAACCGAATGATGCACGAAAGGGCGGGGGACACACCCCGCCCTTTATCTGTGAAAGGAGAAACCCCATGCTCTATACCTTTGGCGGGAAGGCCCCGCAGGTCGACCCCACAGCGTTCGTCAGCGCGAGCGCGGAGCTCATCGGCGATGTGATCGTCGGCCCGCGCTGCTATATCGGCCCCTTTGCCGTTATACGTGCCGACGCCTCGCGCATCGTGCTTGAGGAGGAGGTCGCGGTCGAGGACGGCGTCATCATCCACACCGGCGGGGAAGACCCCGTCGTGACCATTTCGCGTCGCGTGACCATCGGCCACGGCGCGATCATCCATGCACGCGTCATCGGGCCGGAGGCCAGCATCGGCATGGGCGCGGTGCTCAGCCTCTGCAGCGAGATCGGCGCGGGCAGCGTCGTGGCCGAGTCGGCCCTCGTGCCGCAGGGCAAGGTTATCCCGCCGGATACCCTGGTCGCGGGCGTGCCTGCAAAGCCGCTGCGCGAGCTGACCGACAAAGACCGCACCGACTGGCGCGAGACGAAGGACTGGTACGTGCACATGACGGCACAGTACCTCGCCCCGGAAAACTATCACCCGGTGAAGTGACGGCTTGAAATGGCTGGGCACGGAAACCTATCGACGCAGCCGACAGACGGCTGCGGCAAAACCGAGTGTATACGAAAATAGGAAAGGCACACATCCACCGGCCACGCCGGTGGATGTGTGCCTTCCTTTGCAGCTCCTTGGTGTGCTGGTCAAACCAATCAGATAGTCGGCCGAAAGGTCATAGAACTTGCATAGCTTGATCAGATCGTCAATTTTGAGCTCGGCTCTTCCGGATTCGATATGGCTATAGCCCTGCTGCGACTTGTTCACTACTTCTCCGATCCTTGCCTGGGTATAATCTCTGCCCTCGCGAACGCCGCGGATGATATCCCGATAATTCATGTCACGCTCCTAAATGGTGTTTCAAAAAAGTATCACACTCAATCTTTGAGTATTGACAATTGCTCAAAGATTGGGTATAATTAAACAGAATTTGAAATATTAGGGAAATAGGGGGGGCGCTTACAGTGTCACGATGCTATTATCTGGATTACAGATCGAGCGGCGTGTTCTCATCGGCGAATGATAAATATGTTTGCAGATTATGTAAGCAGGAGTTTGCGCCGGACAGCTCGCAGGTTCGCTTCACCTGCAATTCCGACAGCGGAGATGCCTATCAACGCTGCGAGATCTACAGGAATCATCGATAATTTTTTATTGGGAGGACGTTTTTATGGAGAAAAAGACATGCCCGAAATGCGGCTTTATGGCGCATCCGCTCTGCTCGATCGACGGCGGACACTGGAGGTATCAGTGCGAACGATGCGGAACGATTTTTATTTCGTGAAGGGAGAGAGCAAATCATGTTGAGAAAATACGTATTCGGCGCAAGATTTTACGTCAGCGATATGTTCAAGTGCGGTTCGTGCGGCTACGTGACGCGTATTCGCGTGCTGGGGGACACGTGCACGTGCCCGCGGTGCGGCGCCACGATGCGGCGCCTGTGATCCGGAGAGAGAAACGATGTGAATCATTCTTGCAATCATCATTTTTGCTTTGATCGTCATCTATGCGAAAAGTGACGATACGCCAGAAAGTGAGATCGCCTCGTTTGTAGAGGCGGCGGACAGCGGAGATCCTTCGGCACAGCAGAAATTGAGTCGTTACTTCAGCAAAGGCCTGACGGCTGAAAAGTACAATGAAATTCAAAGAAGAGCATATCTGTTAAAAGCACAGGACGGCGATATCATCGCGCAGTATTGGCTTGGGCTGATAGACGAATATGAGCGAAGGGCCGGAGTGGCGGACAAAAGCCGCTGAAGACAGAAACACCGAAGCCATGCAGGGACTCTCTTGGGGATCAGACGACTTAGGCATGGATAAAGAAAAAGCGCGATACTGGCTCGTGAAGGCGGCGGAATCCAACCCGAAGGCGATGGTGAGCTTGGCGCTGAAATACTGTGTGGAAAAAAGAACCGATGAAGCCCTTGCGCTGTGTATCAAGGCGGGAGATATGAGTTGCGGCCAAACGAAGGTGAAAGCCGATTGCCTCACCGCGCAGATCTATGGAGATATGTCATTCGCGGGGTATGATCCCGAAAAGCAGAAAGCGTATCTTCTCAAAGCGCTGAACGTGAAACCCGTACCGACGGATAACGGTTTTGACGATGAATACGCACAAGCGGCGTCGCTGCTGAGGGCGTGGTTTCAGTTGAAGAATACGAACAGCCCGTCGGAGAGCAATGTGAAAAACGCGGCATATTGTGCGGTCATTGCGGCAGTGCTGGATCGGGATTACGCAGACAGGCTGAGCGAATTTGCGATTCGTCAGTCGCAATTCGATGCATGGGCAGTGGATGCAAGAAATTACAATTTCCATCTGCCGTGCTGAACAGTCCCGGAGGAACGCACAAACTGTGCGTTTCTCCGGGGTTTTGCACGGCTCGGCGTTTCACCGGAGAATCGTGCTTGCACTTTGCGCTGTTGGATGATACAATACCTTGTTGAAAATAAAAAGGAGGATTTCCTTTATGAAACTCGGTATCGTCGAAAGCGAGCCTGTTTCTGCAAGTCTCCGCAAACGCACAAATGCCGATAAAGCTTGATAGGACAGGCATTTTCGGATGAAGTCAAAACATAAAAGTTCCTATTTCCCTACGCATCCCCACGCAGAAATGGCGTAAAAATGGCGTAGAGGAACCGGCGGTACGCAGTTGCGAAAATCGCCTGCTGCAACATTACTAAGAGTATTCAAGCTGCCCTGCTTGTGCGCAGGGTAGCTTTTTTATCTGCGCACTGGCGCAGAGAGATACAAGGCGTTTCACTCCTTTGATCCTTCAAACACAAATGAGCCTTCTCCGTTTGGGATAGAAACGGAAAAAGCTCATTTGTGTTGTACCACGCCTGCCAAGCGGCGAAGAACTTTGGCAGCGCTATGCCTCATCCTCCGCCAGCATACGGTATCCGACGCCAAGCTCGTTGATGATGTAGCGCTTTTCACCGGGCGTCACGCCCATTTTCTTGCGGATGTTCTTCATGTTGACTTGCAGTTTCTTGACGCTGCCATAGTCCGAATACCCCCAGACCGCCCGAATGATCGCAGCATACGTCAGCACCTTTCCGGCGTGAACGGAGAGAAACGCCATGATGTTGTACTCCGTCTGAGTCAGGTCGATCTCCTCTTTGCCAACAAAGACCTGCCGCGTATCATAGTCGATCAGCAGATCCTGAAGGCGGAATTTTCCGCCGGGGGAACGTTCCTCCTCTTTGCTGTGCCGATGGCTGCGGAGAACGGCGCGGATACGGGCCAGCAATTCCTCCGTGCCAAAGGGCTTGGTGATATAATCATTCGCCCCCAGATCCAGGGCTTCCACCTTATCCCGCTCGTTGGAACGGGCGGAGAGCACAATGATGGGCACGGTGTCCGATTCCCGGACTTTCTGAATCAAGTCCAAACCATCCCGATCCGGCAGGCCGAGATCCAGAACGATGAGATCCGGACGATGGGAGGCGTACATCATTATGCCGAGCGCACAGGTCTCCGCGCAGAGCACCTGATAGTCGCTGGTTTCCAGATTGGCTTTGATAAAGCTTCGGATGTTGGCCTCGTCCTCTACGATCAGGATCTTGTACTTGTTATTGCCCATCGTCCTCACACCCTCTTTCCAGCGCAAAGCGGAATACCGCACCGCCGCCCTTTCTGTTTTCTGCGGTAATGTCACTGCCGTGCGCTTTGACGATGGCAGCGCATACAGATAGTCCGATCCCCATATTGCGGCGGGTCCCGTCCACCGGCGCGGCAGACTTTTCATAGCTTCCGGTGAAAATCTTTTGAAGCGCATCCTCCGGGAGGCCGCAGCCGTTGTCAGAAACCTCAAATACCGCCTTGTCTCCCACGAGAGAAACGGAAAGCGTCAGCTCCGTCATACCTTTTGCGTGGAACACGGCGTTTTCCAGAAGATTCAGCAGCACCTGCTCAATAAGGAGCGAGTCCATAGGAATGTCCACAAACTCGTCCGGTATCTGTGTGATGACCTTCTGATTCGGATGCTTTTTGGAAAACTTCATGAGAACCGAGTCGATCAGTTCATCCAGAACAGTCGGCGTTTTCACGACCTCCACCTTCGCGCCGTCGATCCTTGTGACAGACAGGAGATTCTCAACCATGCGGATGAGCCATTCGCTGTCCTCCTGAATTTCTCCCAACAGCTTGAGCTGCTGCTCCTTCGGCAGCGCATCATACTTGGAGATCAGCGTGGAGGATGACCCGTATATGGAGGTGAGGGGCGTGCGCAGATCATGGGAGATCGCCCGCAGCAGATTACCGCGCATTCTTTCTTTTTCGCTTTCTGAGCGCAGCTTCTCCTGATCGCGGATGCGAATGTTCAGCGTGCTGGTGGAAACGGCGACGACCAGCATGATGACAGCGGACAGGATACTTTCTTCTACGAAAAAGTCAAAGATATAATAGGGATAGGTGAAGGCAAAATTCACCGCAAACACGCTGACGATGGCAGAAGTGATGCCATAGCAATACCCATGCGTTTTCAGCGAGATCAAAAATACGCCGAACACAAAGATCATGGGCACCAGCGTCTGCGTGGTAAAGAACTTCTGGATGAGCAAATTGACGGCAAAGGCACTGCAAAAAACGATGACCGAAAATAAAATATCCTTTTGTCGTTGGTTGCTTTTCATGGCAATCTCTCCAAAGATGCTTTTTAACACTTTTATTATACTCCATGAAAAGAAGCGCATCAAGATTTCAAGCAGGACGATATTGCCCTGCGCCAGTTTCTTTACCGAATCTACACCGGAGAAATGCTATGATATAAGCACACAGCAAAAAGGAGGAGGAAATCCGTGGAAAACGACAGTAGCGACGATAACGGTAATCGCTCTTATATGGTCTGTTCGTATGTGGCATATCTACGCCCTTTGCTGCGGTATCGGGTATAGGTGTGTCTTTTTTGCTTGGTACGATAATACGAACAGAACATAAAGGAGTTTGAAATGAATTATTTGGGAAGCATTTTCGCAATGGTGGTCTGCATTGCCATGTCCGCCTATTTCAGCGCCACAGAAACAGCGTTCTCGTCCCTGAATAAAACCCGCCTCAAGGTGTTGGCGGACAACGGAAACAAGCGGGCAGCGCTGGCGCTCAAGCTGTCCGAAGATTATGACAAGCTGATCTCCACCATCCTGATCGGCAACAATATCGTCAATATCATGGTGGCGTCCATCGGCACACTTCTGTTCGTCGGACTTTACGGCGACATCGGCGCGACGGTTTCTACCATTGTGGTCACGGTCGTTGTCCTGATCTTTGGCGAGATCACCCCCAAAAGCGTTGCAAAGGACACGCCGGAGCGCTTTGCCATGTTCAGTGCGCCCTTTATCCGGCTCTGGATCTGGGTGCTGACCCCGCTGAATTTTCTCTTTTCCCGGTGGAAAAAGCTGGTTTCCCGCTTCTTCAAGACAGATGACGATGCAAAAATGTCCCACGAGGAGTTGCTTCTTTTTATGGAGGACGTGGAGCAGGACGGCGGCATTGATGAAAACGAGGGCGAGCTGCTGCGCAATGCTCTTGAGTTCCGCGACCTGACGGCGGCAGAAATTTTGACCCATCGAATCGACTTGGAGGCCGTGGACATCAGCGAAAGCCATGAGGAAATTGCCAGAGCCTTTACGCAGTCCCGCTTTTCCCGCCTACTGGTCTACCGGGATACTATCGATCAGATCGTCGGCGTTCTTCATCAGAAGGACTTCTATATCAACGGCAAGATGACGGATCAAACCATTACGGAGATTATGACGGAGCCGCTGTTTGTCTATCAGCACACAAAAATCCGGGATATTTTGAAAATGCTCCAGCATCAGAAGTCCCATGTCGCCGTAGTCGTAGACGATTTTGGCGGGACGCTTGGTATTGTTACGATGGAGGATATTCTGGAAGAACTGGTCGGTGAAATTTGGGACGAACACGACGAAGTGGAAGAAGATTTTGAAAAGCTGGACG
>ERZ791740.324-NODE-324-length-43742-cov-11.054616_pt1 | contig 43742 bp, 39 predicted proteins | sample MGYA00510041_ERZ791740 | MGnify/ENA primary metagenome ERZ791740 (study PRJEB30046, sample SAMN00791959) | human gut metagenome | study: EMG produced TPA metagenomics assembly of the A metagenome-wide association study of gut microbiota in type 2...
AACCGGCAGATCAGGGAGGACGAAGATGGAACGAAATGAACCGCCCCGCTGGATGCAGGACAAGCACTTCAACGAGGTGCTGTTCTGTGAGGATTTTCTGGCGGTGCACCCGATGGTATGCGTCAGCGGCAGCTTTTTCACGGTGGAGGGCCGCGTTGCTGACGAGGAGAGCATTCGGAAGCAGATTTATGAGATGCTTCGCCCGCATTTCACCAGCGGCACGGCCCGCCGCGCCACCAGTCTTCTGGAAACGCTCAGGCTGGAAGCCTACACGCCGGAGCTGCCCATTCAGGAGGATCGCATCCACGTTGCCAACGGCACGCTGTTTCTCAATGGCGAGTTTCGTGCCGAAAAAGAATTCTGCCGCAACCGGCTCCCCATCCGATACGATCCCAATGCGCCGCAGCCGGTGATCTGGCTGCGGTTTTTGTCTGACCTGCTGGAGCCGGAGGACGTTCTGACCTTACAGGAATACCTCGGCTACTGCCTGATTCCGACGAACCGCGGGCAGGTCATGATGCTGCTCAAGGGCAACGGCGGCGAGGGCAAGAGCCGCATCGGCGTGGTAATGCAGAAAATGCTCGGCAGCAACATGAAAAACGGCAGCATCGCCAAGGTGGAGCGTAGCCCCTTTGCCCGCGCCGATCTAGAGCACGAGCTGCTGATGGTAGACGACGATATGAAGCTGGAGGCGCTGAAATCCACCCACTATCTCAAGTCCCTCATCACTGCCGAAATGCCTATGGATTTGGAGCGCAAGGGTGAGCAGAGCTACCAAGGGCAGATGTACGTCCGGTTTCTGGCGTTTTCCAACGGCGATCTGGAATCGCTCTACGACCATTCGGACGGCTTTTACCGCCGCCAGCTCATTTTGTCGGTGAAGAAAAGGCCGACGAACCGCGAGGAGACCCCTTTCTCGCGGACAAGCTCTGCGGTGAGAGCGAGGGCATCTTCCTCTGGTGTCTCGAAGGGCTGCGGCGCTTGCAAAGTAATAACTTCCGCTTCACGGAAAGCAGTCAGACGAAGGCAAACCGCGAGGACGCGCGCCGCGAGGCCGACAATGTGCTGCTGTTCCTGCGCTCCGAGGGCTACATCCGCCTGAAGGCCGATAGCGCCATCCCGTCCGCCGCGCTGTACGGCATCTATTGCCTGTGGTGCAGCGACAACGCCTACAAGCCGCGCTCCGCGCGGACGGTGAGCATGACACTCAAAAAGCACGCCGATGAGTTCGGCCTGGAGCACGACAACCACATCCAGAACGCCCTTGGCAAGCGGGTCAACGGCTTCTGGGGCATCGAGGCGCTGGTCACGCCGCCGGTTGTATGAGAACAGACACAAAATTCTCCATCCCATCCATCCCAAGCATCCGGGATGGATGTTTTCAAGTTTACCTGTGAAGGAGGATGTAATGGGAAGAGTTTATTATAAGGAGCTGCCACTGTTTCACTTGTACGACAGCGATTTGACCGGCACGCAGAAGCTGCTGATGACGCTGCTTCTGGTGGCTCGGTACGACATTTACGACTTGAGCTGCCTTGCGCGGATGCGCCCGGAGGACGTGGCCGCCGATCTGGCGGAGCTGAAACGGAAGGGGTATCTGCAAGACAGGTGAAAACCGGAAAGAAATTTGCGCGGCGGCTAAAGGATTTTACGAAACCGCGCTGCTCGGAACCGCGCACCGGCTTCACGGATGCGCGTGGGGCTGCACGGGTTAGAGCGAAGTCACGCGGTTTCGGAAAGTCGATACCCCTCATTTATGAAGAAGGCATCGACCGCCGCGTTTCCAGCGGATTTGGGGAAAACAGAGTATTACGCCAAACAGCGAAGCAGGTTTCGGAAGCAGAAACCCGCTTCGCTGTTTTCATCACGAAAAAACAGGAGGTTTTTATGAGCATCAGAAATGAGATCAAGGCGCAGATCGTCCGCGCCGGATTTACCATGCAGGAGGTCGTTGACCGGCTGGCTGACGAATACGATTGGAGCGACAGCGTCTCCAATTTGTCCGCCAAGCTGCAGCGGGAGAGCATCCGCTACAAGGAGGTCGTGGAGCTGGCCGACGTGCTGGACTGCGACATCGTGTGGGTGAAGCGAGGGGATCGCCGATGAAAGCGCAGTACGCCATTCTCCGATTTGCCAAGTACAAGGGGCCGGAGATCGGGCATATTGAGTCCCACAACGAGCGCACCAAGGAGAAGTACGCCAGCAATCCAGACGTGGACACGTCCCGCAGTCACCTCAATTTCCATCTGGTGACGCCCCAGCGCAAGTACCGCGCCGAGGCGGAAAAGCAGATCGCGGAGGCGGGCTGCCGCACGCGGTCGGACAGCGTGCGCGTGGTGGAGGCGCTGGTGACAGCCAGCCCGGAGTTCTTCAAGGGTAAGAAGAAAATCGAGGTCAAAGCCTATTTTCAGGAGGCGCTGGACTTCATCCGGGAACACCAAGACCCGAAAACCATTATATCCGCCGTGGTGCATATGGACGAGAAAACGCCCCATATGCACCTTTCTTTTGTCCCGTTGACGGCGGACGGGCGGCTCAGCGCCAAGGAGATCGTCGGCAACAAGAAGAAGCTGACGCAGTGGCAGGATCGCTTCTGGGAGCACATGGTCAAAAAATATCCCGATCTGGAACGCGGCGAGAGCGCCAGCGAAACCGGACGTGACCACATCCCGCCGCGACTGTTCAAGGAGGCTGTCCATCTGAACCGGATGAAGGAGCAGATCATGGCGATTCTGAACGACACCAATCCGTTCAACAAAAAGGCCAAGCTGGACGAGCTGGAAGCGCTGCTGGGTAAGTACGTTCCCGGCGCGGAGGCTCTGCGGACGAAGTTCAAGAAGTACGACGCCGCTTATAAGGCACTGACCGCCGAGAATGCGGCGCTCGAAAAGCAGCTGGGCGCATCGTCCAAGGAGAGCGTCCGCAAAAAGCTGGAGATCAACGAAAAACTCCGGGAGCTGGACGAGCTGCACCGCCTGGTGGACGTCCTGCCGCTGGAGATTTTGCAGGCGGCCAAACAGGTGACCGCGCATAAGCAGCAGGAAAGATGAGGAAACTAAGGATGTTGAAGGAGGTCGGTTCTATTTGGAGATGAACGTCAGGGACGATCAGAAGCTTGTTGAAATCTGGCTGACGAATGCAGAAAAAATTGACCCCGTCCTGCGGGAGGGGCTGAAGGAGATTTACGCCAAGTATAAGACGAAGAAATACATGGTCGCCGTGTTCGAGTCCGGCAAGGGCGACCTTTACGAGAACACGCGGGATCTGCTGCTCTTCAACCGCCGCCGCAGCGCCGAGAAGACCGTGCAGCAGGCGAAAAAGCAGAAGGCCGCGGGCATGGTGCGCTGAACTTCGGGTGGAAGGGAGAAATCTCTTCCGCCCTTTTCTTTTTTGCCCTTGCAAAACTTGAAAATATCCTGTACAATATTATCTAAAATAGTATGTTTATCAGAAGATATGTGTGGTTCATGCTTGCCGCCAGAGAAACGGAGGGAAACGCAAATGGAACATGAAATGATGGAGCACAGTGAAATTCTCCTGTACAGCGATGAAAACGGAAAAGAGTTTGTCAGCGTCGTATTCAAGGACGAGACATTCTGGCTGACGCAGAAGGCGATGGCTGAGCTGTTCGGCTGCACACCGGATAACATCTCCCTGCACTTGAAGAACATCTTCGCGGAAAGCGAATTGAATCGAGAAGCAGTTACCGAGAAATTCTCGGCAACTGCCGCCGACGGAAAAAACTATCTGACCCAGCACTACAACCTCGACGCTATCATCGCCGTGGGTTACCGCGTGAACTCCAAGAAAGCCACACGCTTTCGCCAGTGGGCGACAAAGACGCTGAAGGAGTACATTCAGAAGGGTTTTGTGCTCAACGATGATCTAATGAAAAACGGCCGTCCGTTCGGCAAGGACTACTTTGACGAGCTGCTGGAGCGCATCCGGGAGATCCGTGCCAGTGAGCGCCGGGCCTATCAGAAAATAGCCGATGTCTTCGAGCAATGCAGCTATGATTACGACAAAAATAGTGAGACGACAAAGGCCTTCTATGCCTTCGTACAGAACAAGTTGCATTACGCCGTTACCGGCAAGACTGCTGCGGAACTGATTTCCGAGCGGGCGACACTGGACAGTCCCACGATGGGGCTTACCACATGGAAGGGCGCGCCGGATGGAAAGATTCTCAAAAGCGACACACTGGTGGCGAAGAACTATCTGAACGAAAAGGAGCTGTCCCGTCTGAACCGGCTGGTGACCATGTTCATCGACTACGCCGAGCTGATGGCAGAGGACGAGCAGCCCATGAGTATGCAGGATTGGCTGAACGAAACCGACCGTTTCCTGACCAACAACCGCCGCAAGGTGCTGGACGGCAAGGGTCACATCTCGCGGGAAGCGGCAGCGAAAAAGGTCGGCGCAATTTACAATGAATTCCGCAAGAAGCAGGACGCCGAATACATCTCCGAGTTTGACCGCCAAACGGAAAAGTATCTCAAGGGTGAATGACCATGATTGAAACATTTGACATCGCGGGCTATGCCCGTATTTCTGTGGATGATGAGCAGGATCAAAAGAACATCTCGATTGAGAACCAGAAGGCCATCATCGAGGACTATGTAAAAACCCACTTCCCCGGCAGCACGCTGACGTTTTTTGAAGACCGCGACCGCTCCGGCTACACGTTTGAGCAGCGCGAGGGCTATCAGGAGATGCGCCGGGGACTCATGTCCCACAAGTACGATATTCTCATCATCAAGGACTTTTCCCGCTTCTCCCGCCGCAACTCGCGCGGCCTCGTGGAGCTGGAAGACCTACGCGACGCGGGCGTGCGCATCATCTCCATCGGCGACGGCGTGGACTTCCCCAATGACGACGATTGGCTGAAAATCCAGTTTCAGTTTCTTGTGAACGAGATGCCCGTCACGGACACCTCCCGCAAGGTGCGCAACGTCATCAAGCGGCGGCAGAACGACGGCGAGTGGATCTGCGCCGCGCCCTACGGCTATCTCGTGACCGAGGACAAGCAGTTTGAGCTCATCCCCACCGAGGCCGAGACAGTCCGCAAGATTTTTGACCTCTACAATAACGCTGGTTGGGGCTACAAGAAAATCGCCAACTATCTCACCGATCAGGGCGTTCCCACGCCGCGCATGTCCGAGCGGATGCGCAAGGAAGCGGCGGGCAAGAAAACGAAACGGGAAGCCAAAAACGCGTGGGCCATTGCTACCGTGCAGGGCATTCTGGACAATGATTTCTACATCGGCACGCTCCGGCAGGGCAAGTACGCCCGCGCCAAGATCAACGGCAAGGAGATCAAGCGCAACGACGACGAGCATATTGTCATTGAAAACCATCATCAGGCCATCATCGACTACCGCACCTTCGCCATCACCAGCGCTCTGCGGGAAAAGCGCAGCCGCAATAACTATCGCGGCGTCAAAATCAACGACAATGTGTACTCCGGTTTTTTGCAGTGCGGCGACTGCGGCAGCCCGCTGTTCGCCATGAGCCGCAGCGATTTGGCCCCCGCCTACACCTGCGGGACGTATCACCGTCGTGGTCTGAAAGGCTGCACTAGCCACCATATCCGCGTTGACCGGCTGGACGAGCTGCTGAAGAGCTATGTGCGGAAGCTGGCGGACAGTTCTGCCGCCATGCTGGAACAGCTCAACGAGGAGCTGAAGCGGGAGACCGAGCAGGTGGCGGAAACGGAGCAGTCTGCCGACAATCTGGCGGCGGTGCTGGCCGATCTCACCGAGGAGCTGAAGGTCACAAAGCGCCAGCGCATCCGGGAGATCATGAAAAAGCCCGAGCAGGAAGCCTCCATCGAGGCGCTGTATGACGAGATGGAAGCAGACCTGCAAAAAAAGATCGACGGCATCCACCACCAGATCGACCTGCTGTCCGATAAGCGCAACACCATCATTCAGGTCAACCGCGTGGCAAAGACCGCCATCGACGTGTTTCGCGACATTCTGGAAAAGGATAAGCTGGAACGAAATGATCTGGAGCTGCTGATTGACAAGATCCTCGTCTATGAAGATCATCTTGAAATTAAGCTCAAAGCCGACATCGACACGCTGCTGCGCTGCGGGACTCTCCCTGCGGAAACGGAGGATGCCGTAAATTTTAAGCAAGGCACGGAAAATATCAAAAACACGCTGATCCAGTCCTCCAAAAACCACGAGGACAAGGTTTTCCGTGTCAGTGTTATCAGCGAGGGCGACCCGTTGGAGATCTACACCGACACCGACGGGCAGGTCATTTTCAAAAAGTATTCCCCCATGGGCGAGCTGTCCGAGTTCGCCGCGCAGATCTGCGACGCGCTGCACAAGACCACCGGAGGCATCGCCGCCGTGTGCGACCGCGATGCGGTCATCGCCGTGGCCGGCGGCGGCAAGCGCGAGCTGCTCGACCGGCGCATCAGCCGCGAGCTTGAAGAGCTCATGAGCACGCGCGGGCAGTATGCGGCCGACAGCTGCACGCTGCCGGTCGTCGACACCGACGAGCGCTACGCCGTCGCCGTCGCCGCGCCCATCCTCTCCGAGGGCGACGTGCTCGGCTGCGTGCTGTTCGTGGCCGCGCACGGCGACGGCCCTGCCGGCGAGACGGAGCGCAAGCTCGCGCAGGCTGTGTCGGGCTTCCTCGGCAAGCAGATGGAGAGCTGAGCGCGCGGAGCAGAAAAAAGCGTCAGAGCGTATGCGCGCCCTGACGCTTTTTTGATTTTGATATGGAATGAAAAAGGCCCCCGGGCGCCCCCGGAGGCCTTTCGCTGCACGCGCAGCCGATATGGACACGTGCCCCGTACGCTGCAGGCCCGCGTCGCGATCACTGTGACGGGATGAGATATGCCATGCGGCGGAGAACAAAAAGGGTAGATAATCCGTAAAGAGAGATCAGATAAAAAGAGAAAAGAATGGATAAAAGAGATGGGGTGGGGTGCGAAATGGATGAAAAACCGTGCGTACGCAGACATCCCGACATCACCAATGATACAAACAGTTTAGCCCAGCAGTACCCGAAAGTCAAGCAAAATCACCGAATTTTTGAAAATTCAGGGATTGTCAGGAAATTCACGCGCCCGGTAAATTTCTGGCAAGGGGAAAAACCGTTGAACTCCGTCGGAATGTGATGTACAATAAAAGCAGAACATCAGCAGGCAAAAGGGGGTACGGTGCATGACCGTATTGGTGACCGGCGGCATGGGCTACATCGGCAGCCACACGTGCGTGGAGCTGCTCGAGCAGGGCATGAATGTCGTCGTCGTGGACAATCTCGTCAACAGCAGCGCAGAGGCGGGCAAACGGGTCGAACAGATCACGGGCCGGCCGCTGAAGTTCTATCAGATGGACGTGCGCGACCGCGCCGGGCTCGACCGCATTTTTACCGAGCAGAAGATCGACTGCGTCATTCACTTCGCCGGCCTCAAGGCCGTGGGCGAGTCGGTGCAGATGCCGCTGGAATACTACGACAACAACCTCGGCTCGACGATCACGCTCTGCGAGGCGATGCGTGACCACGGCGTCCGGCAGATCATTTTCTCCTCGTCGGCGACGGTGTACTCCGGCGACAACGAGATGCCGCTCTACGAGACGTCCCGTACCGGCAACTGCACGAATCCCTATGGCTGGACGAAGTACGTCTGCGAGCAGATCCTGCGCGACTATGTCGTGGCCGACCCGAGCTGGTCGGTCGTGCTGCTGCGCTACTTCAACCCCATCGGCGCGCACCAGAGCGGCCTCATCGGCGAGGACCCGCGCGGCGTGCCGAACAACCTCATGCCCTATATCTCGCAGACGGCCATCGGCCGCCGCGAGTGCCTGAGCGTCTTTGGCGACGACTATGACACGCCGGACGGCACGGGCGTGCGCGACTATATCCACGTCATGGACCTCGCGCGCGGCCACGTCGCGGCGATCGCCTACATGGCGGAGCACACGGGCGAGAGCATCTTCAACCTCGGCACCGGCAAGGGCTACAGCGTGCTCGAGATGGTGCACGCCTTCGAGACGGCCAACCACGTGCATGTGCCGTACCGGATCGCGCCGCGCCGCGCGGGCGATCTGCCGACCGTGTACGCCTGCCCGGACAAGAGCGCGCGCATCCTTGGCTGGCACGCCGAGTATTCGCTCGAGGATATGTGCCGCGACAGCTGGCGCTGGCAGACGCACAATCCCAACGGCTACGAAACTGCCTGACGGACCACCGTTCCCGGGCCGGAGCTTCCGGCCCGGGCAGCGCCGCGCCGCCTGCGGGCGGTGCTTTTTTGCGGCCTGAAGGGGCCGCGCTGTTCACATAATGTGCAACAAAAATCGAATTGGTTATTGACAGCCTGTACTAGATGTTGTACGATATATCCGCTTGTGATACAAAATAAAGCGGTTTTTCACACAAAATGTTGTGTTTTTCATTCAGAGGGGGAGAAAGAGAAAAATGAAGATCATTAAGCGCAACGGCGCCGAGGCGACGTTCGATATCTCCAAGATCATCATGGCCATCACGAAGGCCAACGCCGCCGTCGAAGAGTGCGACCGCATGACGCCGCGGCAGATCCAGCGCATCGCCGAGAGCGTGGAGCTCGCCTGCCAGGAGCTGGGCCGCAGCGCCGCCGTGGAGGAAATTCAGGACATGGTCGAAAAGCAGATCATGGCCCACGGTGCGTTCGAGGTCGCCAAGGCCTACATTACTTACCGCTACACCCGCAGCCTGGTGCGCCGCGCCAACACGACCGACGACCGCATCCTGAGCCTGATCGAGTGCAACAACGAGGAGGCCAAGCAGGAAAACTCCAACAAGAATCCGATCGTCAACAGCACGCAGCGCGACTACATGGCCGGCGAGGTCAGCCGTGACATCACGAGCCGCCTCCTGCTGCCGAAGGACATTGTCGAGGCGCACGAGGAGGGCATCATCCACTTCCACGACGCGGACTATTACGCGCAGCACATGCACAACTGCGACCTCGTGAACCTGGAAGATATGCTCGAAAACGGCACGGTCATCACCGGTACGCTCATCGAGCGGCCGCACAGCTTCTCGACCGCGTGCAACATTGCGACCCAGATCATCGCGCAGGTCGCCTCCAACCAGTACGGCGGGCAGTCGATCTCGCTGACGCATCTGGCCCCGTTCGTGCAGGTCAGCCGCGAGCGCATCCGCCGCGAGGTCGAGGCCGAAATGCAGGCCATCGACGCGCATCCGGGTGAGGAAAAGCTGGCCGAGCTCGTCGAAAACCGCGTGCGCGAGGAGATCCGCCGCGGCGTGCAGACGATCCAGTATCAGGTCGTCACGCTGCTGACCACGAACGGCCAGGCACCGTTCGTGACGGTGTTCATGTATCTCGGAGAGGCGAAAAACGAGCAGGAGCGCCATGACCTTGCCATGATCATCGAGGAGACGCTGCGCCAGCGCTATCAGGGCGTGAAAAACGAGAAGGGCGTGTGGGTCACGCCGGCGTTCCCGAAGCTCATTTACGTGCTCGAGGAGGACAACATCCACGAGGATTCCCCTTACTGGTACCTCACGGAGCTGGCCGCCCGCTGCACCGCCAAGCGCATGGTGCCGGACTACATCTCCGAGAAGAAGATGCTCGAGCTCAAGGTCGACAAAAACGGCGAGGGCCACTGCTACACCTGCATGGGCTGCCGCAGCTTCCTGACGCCGTATGTCGACGAAAACGGAAAGCCGAAGTACTACGGCCGCTTCAATCAGGGCGTCGTGACCATCAACCTGCCGGATGTGGCGCTGTCCTCCGGCGGCAACATGGAGAAGTTCTGGAAGATCTTTGACGAGCGGCTCGAGCTCTGCCACCGCGCGCTCATGTGCCGCCACGAGCGGCTCAAGGGCACGCTCTCGGACGCCGCGCCCATCCTGTGGCAGTACGGCGCGCTGGCCCGCCTGAAGAAGGGCGAGCCGATCGACAAGCTCCTCTACGGCGGCTACTCGACCATCTCCCTCGGCTACGCGGGACTGTATGAGTGCGTCAAGTACATGACCGGCAAGTCTCACACCGACCCCTCGGCCACGCCGTTCGCGCTCGAGATCATGCAGCACATGAACGATGCCTGCGCCAAGTGGAAGCAGATGCACAACATCGACTTCAGCCTCTACGGCACGCCGCTGGAATCCACGACGTACAAGTTCGCCAAGTGCCTGCAAAAGCGCTTCGGCATCATCCCCGGCGTCACGGACAAGGGCTACATCACCAACAGCTACCACATCCATGTGACCGAGCATATCGACGCATTCAGCAAGCTGGCTTTCGAGTCGAAGTTCCAGGCGCTCTCGCCCGGCGGCGCGATCAGCTACGTCGAGGTGCCGAATATGCAAAACAACATCCCGGCCGTGCTCGAGGTCATGAAGTTCATCTATGACAACATCATGTACGCCGAGCTCAACACCAAGAGCGACTACTGCCAGGTCTGCGGCTACGACGGCGAGATCGAGATCGTCGAGCACGACGGCAAGCTCATCTGGCGCTGCCCGAACTGCGGCAACACGGATCAGGACAAGATGAACGTGGCCCGCCGCACCTGCGGCTACATCGGAACCCAGTTCTGGAATCAGGGGCGCACGCAGGAGATCAAGGAGCGCGTGCTGCATCTGTAACGTGCAAAAACGAAAACCGGCGGGCGTGTCCATGCGGCGCGCCCGCTGCCTGCGAGGAAACTGCTATGTATTATGGAGAGATCAAAACCTGCGACATTGCCAACGGCGTCGGCGTGCGCGTGACGCTGTTCGTTTCCGGCTGCACGAACCACTGCTACAACTGCTTTCAGCCGCAGACGTGGGATTTTCACTACGGCAAGCCGTTTGACGCGGCGGCCGAGCAGGTGATTTTTGCCGAGCTGGAAAAGCCCTTTATCCGCGGCCTGACGCTGCTCGGCGGCGACCCGTTCGAGCCGGAAAACCAGCGCGCGCTCGTGCCGTTTCTGCGCCGGGTGCGCGCGCAGTATCCGGACAAGGACATCTGGGCGTATTCGGGCTTCACGCTCGACAAGGAGCTCACGGTCGACGGCACGCACCCGCGCTGCGAGGTCACGGACGAGATGCTCTCGCTCATCGACATCCTCGTCGACGGGCGCTACGTGGACGCGCAGCGCAACATCAGCCTGCGTTTCCGCGGCTCGGAAAACCAGCGCATCATCGACATGGACCGGACCCGCGCGGCGGGCCGCATCGTACTCTGGGAGGGCATGAACGGATGGAAGTGAAGATCCAAAAACTCCGGCCCGGCGCCGTGACGCCGCGCCGCGGCAGCGCGGACGCGGCGGGCTATGATCTCTACGCCTGCCCGGCGGACGGGCAGTGTGTCACGATCGCGCCGCACGCGACGGCCATGATCGGCACGGGCCTCGCCCTCGCCATCCCGGCGGGGTATTTCGGCGGCGTGTTCGCGCGCAGCGGGCTGGCCTCTAAGCAGGGGCTGCGCCCGGCAAACTGCGTCGGCGTGATCGACGCCGATTACCGCGGCGAGTGCACCGTCGCGCTGCACAACGACACGGACGAAGTGCGCACCGTCGCCCCCGGCGACCGCATCGCCCAACTCGTGATCCTGCCGTTTCTGGCGGCGGAGTTTGCAGAGGCGGATGCGCTCGACGAGACTGACCGCGGCGCGGGCGGCTTCGGCAGCACCGGCCGGTAAAGCAACAAAAAAACGCAGCCCCCTTCGAGCGTCTCGAAGGGGGCTGCGTTTTGCTTTATTCAGCGGCAAACTTGCTTTATTCAGCGGCAGTCTGCGAATACGGGCGAGAATTCGTCGAGCTTCTCGCACGTGTAGCGCCGGGTGTTGTCCTCGCACACGGGCAGCATTTGCTGCGTGAATGCGGCGCAGCGCGTCCATTCGTCGGTGACGGCCTGACTGTGCGCGGTGTTCAGGTCATAGTGCTGCGCGAGATAGTCGGCGAGGTAGGGCGTGAATTTCTCCGCGCCGAAAATGTTCAGATGCTCGGCGTTGGCGAAATCATTGAGCGGGTCGAGGCCGATGGCGTCCATCTGCGTGTCGAAGTTCGCAAAATCATACCCGTACTCGTGCACGACCGCCTCCAGCTCGGCAAACACGGCGTCATAGTTTTCAATGACAGTGCGGTGCGGGAAGCGGGCAAAGAGCACGTTTTTGATTCCGCGTGCCTTGGCTGTCTCGCAGAAGGTGCGCAGGCTCTGCTCGTTGAAATCGTCGAGCGATTGCTGGCGCACGGGGATCTCATCCGTCTCCGTGAGGAACATGGAGATGGACAGAAACGGCTTGGTGTACGAATAGCCCGCGTCGCGCGCCTGCTGCTGCAGTGACAGCGAATTGCGGATGAGGTCCGGCTTTCTCCAGTTGTCGTGGTACTTGAGCAGCGGCACATAGTATGACAGCCGGTCGCCCTGCACGCACTCGTCAATGGCCTGCACCTTGTTGCGCGAGAGACGCAGCGTGTCGAGCCATTCGCGCGTTGCGGCCGTGCCGAGCTCATCCCGCTCTGCCTCCGTGTAGAGAAAGCCGTTGACCTCGACCACGTAGACAGACGGATTTTGCCGCTTGGCGCTCTCGCGCAGCATGGATGCATAGAGCGTGCCCTGCGCGGCCGACACGGCCAGCGGGTAACTTGTAAACCCGGCGTGCTGCCATGCCAAAGGTGCGCAATAGTCGGTAAACGTCTCACTCGCGCCGAGGATCATGACGTCGAGCGAGTTTTTCGGCTCCAGATAGAAGCTGCGGATGTACTGCTGCTCGGTGGCGTTGTTGATGGTTAGCAGCCGCGTGAGCGCGCCGTAGACCAGCGCCACGATGAGCAGAAACGCGATTACGCGCAGGACGGTTTTTGTTTTGGAATGGTTAGCTTTCATAGGCGCCTTTCTGGCTTAAAACTGCATATACACGAATTCGGATGCCTGCACGCCGGGGCCGTAAACGCCCATGAGCACGACGGCGAAGATGCCGGCAAGCAGCACGGCCCAGCGCAGGGCGAGACACTTCTCGTCGAGGATCTCGCGGATGGTGCGCTGCGAGCGCTCCTGAATGACGGAGGCGGTGAAAATCACGACCGTGCCGAACAGCAGCACGCACCAATCATACCGCGTCAGCGGCAGCGCCTCGAGCACGGCGCCCGGCCGCAGCTGCGACAGGTGCAGGTCGGTCACGGATTTTAACATCATGCCCATCGCGGCGCGAAAACCGTCGGCAATGTCAAAGTAATAGCCGATGAGCACGACCACGAACGTGCGCAGCATGGAAAACACCTGATACCACGCGCTCTTGCGCTCAATGTGCAGCGCGGCGACGACCTTGTCCGACACCGGCTGCAGCAGCGTGGACACGAGGATGACCATGCCGTTCCAGAAGCCGAAGGCGACGTATTTCCAGCTTGCCCCGTGCCAGAGGCCGATGATGAGAAACGTGATCAGCGAGGCCACGGCCGTCGGCAGAACCTTGCCGATATGATTGCCGAGGTGCTGCTTGGCGTGGCGGCCCCAGTTGAGAAACGCCTTCGAGATCGACAGCGGATAAAACAGGTAGTTGCGCAGCCAGTCGCCGAGGGAAATGTGCCAGCGGTGCCAGTACTCGGTGAGCGTGCGCGAGAAGTATGGGCGGCGGAAGTTTTCGCCCATGGTGATGCCGAACATCTGCGCCACGCCGCGCGAGATGTCGATGCCGCCGGAGAAGTCGGCATAGAGCTGCAGCGCGTACACGAGTGCGGCCAGCAGCACGTACGTGCCGGCGTAGTCGGTGTACGCCCCGGCGACGGTGTGGATCATGCCCACGGCGCGGTCGGCGATGACGAGCTTCTTGAAAAAGCCCCAGAGGATCAGCTGTGCGCCGAAGCGGATGTTGTCAAAGCTGTATCTGTGCTCGGCATAGAGCTGGTGCGCCAGCTGGTCGTACACGCCGATCGGGCCCTGAATGATCTGCGGGAAGAAGGACACGAACAGCGCGAGCTTGCCGACGTTGCGCTCGGCGGGCACTTTTTCACGGTAGACGTCGAGCACGTAGCCCATGGACTGGAACGTGTAAAACGAGATGCCCAGCGGCAGCAGCAGCCCGATGTGGCCGAGCGAGACCGTCAGCCCCACGGACGCAAAGAGCGTCTCCATGGACTCGGCAAAGAAGTTATAGTATTTGAGCACGGCGAGGATGCCGAAGTTCAGCAGCAGGATGGCGATCATGAGCGCCTTGCGGCGGGACTTGCAGCGCTTTTTGTACGCCTTACGCTCCTCGCGCTCCCAGTCCTGCTTGTGCGCGGCGACGGTCTGCTCCATGTGCGCGGTCATGGCGTCCATGCCGCGTGCGCCGAAGTAGGTCGTGAGCGTCGTCACGACGATAAAGCCCATGTAGCGCAGGCACACGAACGCGTAAAACGCGTAGCTGCCGATCAGCAGCACCACCCACTGGAACCGCTTCGGCACGAGGTAGTACAGCACCAGCAGCGCGAGTACCAGCAGGTAAAACGACAGCGATGTCAGCGTCATGCTTCGTCCTCCGGCGTCCGGCAGGTGTTGAGCGCGTCAGTCGCAAACCGGTCACGCACGAGCGTGAAGTTCCCGCCGCGGCAGAGCGCGACGCGCGGCATGTCGCGCGACAGAAACACGGCCACGCCCTCCGTCACGGAGTACGCGCCGCAGCGGCCGAGGGCGATCACGTCGCCCACGCGCAGCGGCGGCAGCTGCGCCTCGCGCACGAGCACGTCCGCCGTCGTGCACAGGCTGCCGCAGAGCATCCACGGCTCGGGCGCGTCCGCGCTCTCGCGCAGGAGCGTCAGCGGCGGGGCCTGCATGCCCATGAGCTGGCCGTCATACTTGACCTGGTGCATGCCGCCATCGCATATGGCGTAGTTCACGCCGAGGTTGCACTTGGCGTCGGCCACGCCGGTGAGAAACGTGCCGCAGGGCGCAGCGAAAAAGCGGCCCATCTCGATCGTGAGCGGGTACTTTTCGCCAAAGGCGCGGATGTGCGCCGCCGCCGCGTCGAGCAGCGCGCAGTCGCGCGCCTCGGCGTCGTCGCGGAAGCACTCGGCATTCAGCCCCGGGCCGTATTCCACGTGCTGCGCCGTGAAGCCGTACTTGTCGTGCAGCATCGTGAGGTATTCGTCCAGATGCGCAAGCTCCTTGGCGATCACGGCGTCCTTGCGCTTTTGCGTGCCGGAAAAGTAGTGGATGCCGACGATCGTCACGTTCGGGAATTCCGCGCGCCGGGCGACGAGATCGGCCAGCACGTCGGGATCCATGCCGAACTGGCTGCCGGCGGTCAGGCGCGGCAGCACGCGCACGTGCTTACCCTGCGCGGCTGCGGCCGCGCAGATAAGGTCAAAGTGCAGCGTGCTCTCGGCCGTGAGCAGGTCTGCGCCCAGCGCGACGGCGCGCGCAACATCGTCCGCGCCCTTGTTCACGCCGGAGTACAGGATGCGCTCCGGCGGGATGCCGAGCCTTTCGCAGATCGTCAGCTCGCCGGGGGAGCACACCTCCACCCAGCGGAACACGTCCGGCAGGCCGCGCAGCACGAAGGGGTTGGCCTTCATGGAGTAGCACAGATTTACGTCCGAGCCAAACGCGGCGCGCACTCTTTGAGCGCGCGCCGTGAAGGCCTCCAGATCAAACAGATACAGTGGCGTGCCGTATTTCGCGGCCGCCGTCCGGAGTGCAGTCTTGTCCATCAGTCCTCGTCCTGCAGGCGCTGCACCATGGCTAGCAGACTTTTCGCGGAGTTGAAGTTCTCCGGCACAAGATCCTTTGCGCCGATCTCAATGTCGAATGCGTCGTTGAGCGCCGCGACGAGCGACACGATGTCGAACGACTCGAGAATGTGATCGTCGATGAGGGCGGTCTCGGTCTCAAAATCCACGTCCGGGCGCAGATCGGTCAGAATGTCCATCAGTTCCTGTTCCATGATAAATATACCTCCTGAAGTGAGTAAAGTAAGCAAAATCAGTGCTTGGCCGCAGCGGTGATGCGCTCGGCCAGCGCGCGCATGTTCGTCTTGCCATTGTCGAGCCGGGGCATGGCCGCGAGCTGCTCAATTTTGCGCGGCACCATGAAGCCCGGCAGGTCGGCGCGCAGGGCGACGGCGATGTCGCGCTTGGTCACGCCCTCGCCGGTGTAAAACAGCCAGATCTGCTCGTGCGCCTGGTCGTAGAGCGCGCAGGCGTCCTCCACGCCGGCCACCTTCGCCGCGGCGAGGTCGATCTCCCCGAGCTCCACGCGGTGGCCGAGGTGCTTGACCTGCCGGTCCTTGCGGCCGTGGAACATGAGGTTGCCGTCGGGCGCGAAGTGCCCGAGGTCGCCGGTCTTATAGATGCGCTCATCGTATGCGTGGTTGAGCGGGTTTTGCAGGAAGCTCTCGGCCGTTTTCTCGCGGCTGTTGTAGTAGCCCAGTGCGAGGATGGGGCCCTTGACGCAGATCTCGCCGATCTCGCCGTCGGGCACGGCCTCGTTGCGCTCCGAGAGCAGAAACACCTCATAGTGCGGGTACGGCCTGCCGATCGGCAGCACGTCGGTGTCCTCCACCAGACCGGGCACGACGTAATACGTGCACGAGGCGGTTGCCTCCGTCGGGCCGTACTGGTTGACGAACCGGGCCTCCGGCAGCGCGAGCTGCCACTGGCGCAGGCAGCTGCACGGCATCACCGAGCCGGAGAAGCACACCTTGCGCAGGTGCTGCGGCGCGCTGCACTCGAACGCGCCGAGCGCGGCCGGCACGGTCAGCGCCGAGACGCTCCAGCCCACGGCCGTGACGCCCTTGTCGTTCATGTATTCGAACAGACGCTCCGGCGACATGAAAAGTTCCTTCGGGATGATGGCCGTCGTCGCGCCGAAGCGCAGCGGCAGATAAATGTCGCGCACGGCGGCGATGTAGTCCAGCGGCGACTGGTTGCCGAGCACGTCCTCGCGCGCGATGCCCATCACGCCGGCGTAGTCCTCGATGTAGCACATGAGCGAGTGCTGCGCCGTGATGACGCCCTTGGGCGTGCCGGTCGAGCCGGAGGTGAAGATGATGTACAGCGGGTCGAGCTCTCGGGCGCGCGCGCGGCAGTCCGCGAGCAGCGCCGCGTCCTCGCTGCCCGCGAGCAGCTCCTCCGCGATCAGGATCGTGCCGGAAAAGTCCAGCGTCTTCGCCTTGTCGTAAAACGCGCGCTGCACGATCATCAGATCGGTGTCCAGCGTTTTTAAAATAGAGTTGAGCCGGTGCACGGGCATCGTCCCGTCCATCGGGGCGTAGCAGCAGCCGGCATACACCGCGCCGAGAAACACCGCCGGCGTGTGTGCGTTGCGCCCGCTCATGACGGCGATGGGCCGCTTTTGCCCGGCGCGGAACTTCGCCGCCGCCGTGCCGATGATGCGCGCCTCGCGCCGCACGTCGGCAAAGGTCACCGCACTGTCCTCATCGAGAAAAGCGGGTTTGTCCGGACAGGCTGCGGCGGTGGTTTCCAGCCAGTCGAGCACGTTGGTTTCCATGCTTGCCAGCTCCTTTCCGATAAATGTCCATAATCGCCTTATCCTATCATGTTTTTCGCGCAAAAACAAGACGGAACGTGTCATATTTAAGAAAAAGGTAAGAATGTGGCGCGCCGTTTTTCCGCGCGCTGACACCCGGTTCTGCCCGGGCGGTTTGCCCTTGACGCATCCGTACCGGAAAAGTACAATGGAAACCATCATCAATCGGCGCTTCGCAGCACGACGCAATGGGCGCGCCCGCGGCATATTCGCAGCCGGATTTGTCTGCCATTGCCAAAAACGCGCCTGGAAAATTGTGAACATTTTTCCTTTCGCATTTATGGCGCATATGGTATACTTTAGGAAACCGCGCAAAAAATTCCGTATGTGGTTCCGACGTATTTTGCGTCTGTCGTGTGCTATGATCGTTCCTGTTTCCGGTTTCCGGACACGGGCCGGTGTCTCCGCGGAAAGGAGGGGGAGTGCAGCGGGGCGGAAAGGAAGGTCACAGATGTCAAAGAGAGTTCAAAAGGTGTGGAACGCTGTCACCACCGTGCTGGTGATCCTGGTTGTCATTCTGGCGCTGCTTCTGGTGGGCGTGCGGCTGGTCGGTCTGCGGCCGATGTGCGTCCTGTCCGGCAGCATGGAGCCGACGTATCACACCGGCTCGCTGATCTATGTCAAGCCCTGTGCGCCCGAGGACGTGCAGGTCGGCGACGCGATCACCTTTGTGCTCAATGAGGACTTGGATGTCGTCACACACCGCGTGATCTCCATCGATGCGGAAAATGAGCATTTCTACACGCAGGGAGACGCGAACGACGCGCCCGACGGCGCACCTGTCTATTTCAAGAACCTCATCGGCCGCCCGGTGTTCACCATCCCGTATCTGGGCTATGTTTCGCACTGGGTGTCGAACCCACCCGGCATGTATCTGGCCATCGCGCTCGCGCTCGTGCTCATCATCCTGACGTTCCTGCCGGACATGCTCCGCAAGGCGTCGGAGGCGGACGCGCGCGACGCTGCCCGCCGTGCACAGGCGGACAAGCCCGGCGATGCCCCGGATGCCAAAAATTCCGGCGAAAATATGGGAAAATAATGGTTTTGTGAAATATTTTCGCCCGTTCGTGCATTAACTTAGTGATTTTTGGCAGCGCCCGGCACGGTGCTGTTGGACATAGGAAGCTTTGAACAAAATTTAGGGGAGGAAAACGTTACATGAAGAAGAAAACTCTGACCGTCGCCATCGCGCTCGTGCTCGTCGTGGCGCTGGCGGTTGGCGCGACGTATGCGTATCTGACGGCGAAGACCGAGACGGTTACCAATACCTTTACGGTTGGCAAGACAATTGATGATCCGGAAACCAACTTCATCCTGAAGGAACACAAAGTTGCCTATGATGCCAATACGGCTACTTATAAGTATGTCGACGCCGAAGGCAATGTCACTACTGACAGTTCCAAGTATGTTGAAGTCGCTGGCAATGAGTACAATGAAGTCACACCGGGCATGACCGTTGCGAAAGATCCGTTCGTTCAGATTAAGAAGGCTGTTGAGACTCCGTCTTATCTGTTCGTGGAAGTCTACGGCAATGCTGCTGGCCTGAATTACACGCTGAACAACGGCTGGGAGGAAGTTACTGGCCTTCAGAAGCAGCTTCCGAATGGCGGTACGCTTTATGTTTATAAGACTCCGATGACTTCTGGCAATTCCATTGGTACCTATCCGATTCTGGATGGAAACCAGCTTGCCGTTGATTTGACCACTCCGCTTGCTCAGAATTCCAGCCTGCAATTCAATGCTTATCTGTGCCAGACTACCGGCTTTAGCAGCGCAGCTGCTGCGTTTGATGCCTGCTTTGGCAAGTGATCACCCCTTGCTTTTCCCATGTAATATACGCACAGAAGGCTGTGCGGGAAAATAGAAAAGGAGAAGACTACATATGAAGAAGAAAACCATTCTTGTGGCTGCCATCGCAGTCATGCTCGTCGCGGCGCTTGTCGTCGGCGGCACCCTCGCGTACTTCACCGATACGAAGTCCGCGGACAACACCTTCACCGTCGGCAATGTGAAGATCGACCTGCTTGAATCCAGCCTGCATCGCGAGAACGCTGGTTACGTCGGCACTCCGGGTGAGAAGCTCAATCCCGACAATGCTGAGCTGAGGTCCGAAGTTCTTAAGCTGGGTTCCAACAACACCAGCCCGTACAAAGCCGGCGATACGTTCTACACCGATGACCAGATCGAAGCTAACGCTGCCACGTATACGTGTGACGGTGTCGAGCTTGCTCCGGGACAGTCTTACCACAAGATGCCCTATGTCAAGAACACTGGTGCCAACGATGCTTATATCCGCATCCGCGTGATGTTCCCCGCAGAGCTGGATACGGCTGTTCTTAACAGCAGTATGTATACGACAAGTGCAATTAGCCGTGGCGAGTTCACGATGGTGAAAACAGAAAACGTTGAGAAAGACGGAAAGCAGTACAATGTTTATACCTTCACTCGCACTGAGGCTCTGAAGCCCAACGAAATGACCTATTGGAACGTTTGGGGCACTGTTCATATGGATTCCGATGTTACCAATGAAGAGATTGCGAACTTGCTTCCGAACGGCGCGTTCAACGTCCTCGTTGAGGCGGACGCCATTCAGGCGGACGGTTTTGCGAATGCAACCGATGCCTTCGCTGCATTTGGCAAGTAATTCCCCAACATTTTGACCCCAAAGGGGCGGCGAAATCGCCGCCCCCATCGGGGACTCTGGCTCGGCTTCAGTCCGGGCGCGGGCGGCGGCGCTGCCGCCGTCCGCGCGCAGATTGAAATGATGATCCCACAAAAATTTCCTGCGTGCGCCCTCGGGCGCAGAGAGAGTGAGAACTCGGTACTCAGAAACATCCTATCAGGGAGAAAGGTGGTTTGTGCATGAAGAAGAAGTGGACCATCGCAACGGTGCTCCTCCTGGCAGTGGCACTGCTGGCGGTCGGTACGTGGGCGTACTTTTCGGCCGTCGGCCGGGCGGATAACGTCATCACGATGGGCTCCGTCAAGCTTGCACTGCACGACGAGGACGGCGCTGGCCAACCGTTTACGACGGTGAGCGCCATGCCCGGCAGCGTCGTGAACAAAGTGGTGTATGTGGAGAATGTCGGCTCCGGCGCTTTCTACACCCGCGTGAAGATCACGCCCGAGATGGTCGGCGCCGATGGCGAGATCATCCCGCTCGATGCGAGCGAGCGGCTGCTCACGCTGGATCTGAACGACACGGACTGGATCGCCGGCGAGGGCGGATACTATTACTATCGTGGTTCGGTCGACCCGAAGGCCGCCACGTCGAAGCTCTTCAACCACGTCACGTTCAGCAAGGACATGGGCAACGAATATCAGAATGCCACGGTGCACATCTACGTCACGGCCGAGGCCGTGCAGACGGCGAACCTCGAAAAGTACGCTGCCAATGATGTCAGAGATGTGTGGAAGCACGTCGGTACGGTCGAAGCGAGCACCTCGAGCACGCAGATCGACCCGATCCCGACGCCCTGAGAAAGGAGGACGACTATATGAAAAAACGCATTCTCTCGCTCGTCCTCTGCGCAGTCATGCTGCTGAGCATGTGCCTGTTCATGGGCGCGGGCGTCACGGCGGACACTGACGCTGCCGACGGCAGTGCGGAGAGCACGGAGAGCTATATCCCCGCTGTGAACTTTACGAATGTCGCGCCGCTCGTTCAGGCGAACACGCAGGCGGCGAACAGCCCCGCCCGCGCTCCGATGCTCACCGCGAATGTGAACGCAGTGACCACGCGGGCAGCGGATAACGGCGTTGTCACCAGCAAGACCGCAACGGCGAATAAGGATGGTACTTACACCATCACCCTTGAGGCCTATGCCACCGGCAGCAAGGTCATTTCCAGCATCGAGAAGGACATCCCGACGGACATCGTCCTCGTCCTCGACCAGTCCGGCTCGATGGCGGAAAAATTTAGCGCGGTGTCGAAGGAAAACGCCGATAAAGAAGCTGGAAAAACGGAAGGCGCATATCTGACGCCAGATGGTGAAGAATTGCGGTATAAAGACGGAAAATGGGAGTACTACCACTACCACGACGGCTTCTTAGGCATAGGCAGCCACTACGAGTGGGAAGCGTATAGTGGAAACACATTTTACAGTAGCCGTTTACTGGCGCTGAAGACGGCTGTTACTAGCTTTACGAATGCCGTCGCAGAAAAGGCGGCTGGCAAAGACGGCAATCTTGAAACGAGCGATGACAATATCGACCATCGGATCGCGGTCGTCGGCTTTGCGTGCGGGCAGCGGTATAGTGGACAGAATTACAATTATAAAAACACGGAAGTGTTCGTGGGCAAAAACCAGTACACGTACGGCACTGCGGCGCAAGGGCAATACAAGAACGCGTTTCAGGATATGAACAACGCCACAGGTGTCAAAAATGTCAGCGATTCTATTGGAGTGCTTGCTGCTGACGGCGGTACGCTCACAAACCTTGGGCTTGAGATGGCTAATGGTATCTTCCAGAGCAATCCTATCACGCAAGGTGAAACGCGCAACCGTGTTGTTGTGGTGTTCACAGATGGCGTTCCCGGTTGGAGCGGTTATGATTCCGATGTAGCTCAAAGTGCTATTGCGCAGGCAAATGTTGCAAAGGCGACCCACAGCGCTACTGTGTACAGTATCGGAATCTTTGCCGGTGCAGATGCCACCAGCCAGGGCAACAAATCCGGCAGCGAGACGCAACAGGCCAACTGGTTCATGCAGAACCTGTCGAGCAACAACGGCGTTGTGCAAAACCCGAGCTATTACCTCTCCGCTGCGGATGCGGAGTCCCTGAAAAACATCTTTAAGCAGATCAGCGATCAGATCGAAACCGGCGGCTCGAGCACGACACTCAGCAGCGATGCGGTCGTCAAGGATGTCATCTCGCCGCAGTTCCAGCTCCCGGAGGGTACAACAGCCAAAGATATTCAGCTGGAGACCTATGCTTGCACCGGAAAGACCGGAGACAAGTATCAGTGGAGCACAACCAGCAATGGGAATATGTATGCAACTGCCAGTATCCTGTCGGATGGACAGGTCAGCGTGACCGGCTTTGACTTTGCCGGCAATTGGTGCGGCGTGGAAACGCAGACAAATGGCAGCAAAGTCCCGCACGGCAATAAGCTGGTCATCTCCTTCAAGGTCGTGCCAAAGGACGGTTTCCTCGGCGGCAACGATGTGTTTACCAATGACAGCGCTGGCATCTACGAAAACAGCACATCGCAGCGTCCGGTTGCGACCTTTGAACGCCCGCAGGTCAATGTGCCGATCAAGGATGTGACTGTGACAGGCGCGGACAAGAATGTGTATCTGCTCGGCGATCTGACTGCCGACCAGTTGAAAGCCGGTGCGACGGCCTCGGTCGGAGGCGTTTCTCTCAACTTGAACGAAGACAATTACGGCCTTGAAGCTTGGCAGTTGGAATACGTGGACATCACCGTCAAGGTCACGGATGTAAACGGCAACGTGATTACTAACCTGTCTGACCTGAAAGATGACGTTACCTATTCGGTCGCGGTTACTGTCGCGCCGAAGACGACAAGCACTGCGGCCGACGCCGCAACGGAGCAGACGGGCATCAACACTGCTAACGTCAACGTTTTCAAGCCGGAGCTGACCTTCAAGGACAGCGAGGGCTACTACGGTGACACCGCGCCCAGCCTTGATGGCAACCTGACCAGTACCGTGTGGAAGCACGGTGAGACAGTGGCCGATACCATTCTGATGGGCGAAGCCCCTGCTCTGACCCTTACCTACACGCCGGACACCGATGCTATCGTGAACGACAAGATCAATACCCGGACGGACTTCGGTGTGGCTGCGGCTGTGAAGATCGGTGAGACCGATGTGACGGCGAATACCACATTCCAGCACACGCCCTGCGAGGGTAAGACCTGCACGTTGCCGGAAGGCACAGCGTTCCTGTGCCATGTCAACACCTGCAGCCTGAAGATCACCAAGACCGTCGAGGGTAAGGGTGCGAACCCGAACCAGACCTTCGTGTTCAACGTCATGAAGGGCAACGATCTCGTGACCACCGTGGTGCTCAAGGCCGGCGCGAGCACGACCATCACCGGTCTGGCTGTCGGCGACTACACCGTGGTCGAGGATACCGCTTGGTCGTGGAGCTACACGGCTGACAAGGATGGAAAGGCAGACGTCACGCTCAGCAGCACAAAGTCCAACGACGAGGCCAAAATCACCAACACCGCCAAAGAAAACCACTGGCTGACGAGCATTGTCGACGTGATCAACAAGTGGACGGCCAACGATGGCAAGACGACCATCAACAATTCCGACCGTGTTCCGGGCGCGAACTGAACAGGAGGGATGACATATGAAACGTATCTTTAACGGTTCAGGCGGGAGAAAAGCCGCGCTCATCCTCTCCCTGTGCCTGATCTTCGCGCTGGCCGTCGGCACGACGCTCGCTTATCTCAAAGCGAACACGTCTCCGGTGACGAACACCTTCACGGCGGCCAAGTCCGACATCAAGATTGATGAGAACGTGGAAAACGGCGAAAAGTCCAGCATCCAAGTTGAAAACATCGGCACGGCCACGTCCTATGTCCGCGTCAAGCTGGTCATGAACTGGGTCGATAAGAGTGGAAACGTCGTCTCCGGCGGAAACCTGCCGGAAGTCACGCTCAACGAGCCCGACTGGTTCATGAAGGACGGCATTTACTACTATACCAAGCCGGTCGGACCGAAAGATTCGACTGCAAACCTGCTGAAAGATCCCATCACGCAGCCGAATGCGCCCGAGGGCTGCCACCTCGAGGTGACGGTGCTGGCCGAGAGCATTCAGGCCGCGCCGAGCAAGGCCGTGACAGATAGCTGGGGCGTGTGCGTTGACAACAACGGCTATCTGACGCAGCCGACCACGACACCTTAAGGAGGGCAACGGTATGAAACACAAAAAACTTACCATGATCGTCGCCCTCGTGCTGGTGGTCGCGCTGGCCGCCGGACTGGGCATCTGGGCGACGGGCGAGACGAACGTTCCCACCGTCACGTACTATGACGGCTCGGACGGCAACGGCGCGCGCTTCACCTTCACCCACACCGGCGACGGTTCGGACACGAACCTGTTCCCGAACTTCTCCAACTGCATGCCCGGCGACAGCCTCACGCAGACCATCCGCGTGCAGGCTGACGGCCAAAACGGTGTGCAGGGCGCAAAGATCTATCTGCGCGCCGAGATCGACGGCGACGCCTCCGCCAAGGAAGGCTCCGCCATCTCGTACAACGATGTGCTCGATCACATCGGCATGACCGTGTCGAAAGACGGCGTCGTGATCGCGTCCAACAAGACCGCGAAGCTCTTCAGCCAGCTCGATGCGGCCGATGGCCTCAAGAGCAACGTCTTCATTGCTGAGGTCGGCCCGAAGACCGATCCGGTCGATCTGGACGTGACCATTGATGTTGACCCCGCGATGGGCAATGCGTTCCAGGAAGCGGCTGCGCACATCGCGTTCGTGTTCTCCGTCGAGGACAACGAGCTGCCGCCCCCGCCGCTGGAGCTCGACAAGCACGATGCGTATATCTGCGGTTATCCGGACCGCACGGTGAAGCCGGAGCGCCAGATCACACGCGCGGAGGTCGCAACGATCTTCTACCGTCTGCTTCAGGACGAGGCCCGCGAAAATGTGTGGTCTCGCACGAACAGCTACTCCGATGTGGCAAGCGGTGCCTGGTATAACAGCGCGGTCTCGACGCTGACCAACGCCGGTATTCTCACCGGCTATGAGGACGGCACGTTCCGCCCGGACGCGCCGATCACGCGCGCGGAGTTTGCGACGATCGCGGCGCGATTCTACCACGCACCGGAAGTTACCGGTGATGCATTCTCGGATATCTCCGGCAGCTGGGCGCGCGAGTATATCAACCGCGCGGCGGCGCGTGGCTTGATCGATGGCTATGAGGACGGCACATTCCGCCCGAACCAGAACATCAAGCGCGACGAGGCCATGAAGATCATCAACAAGGTTCTCTTCCGTACACCGGATAAGGAGCATTTCCTGCCCGATATGATCAAATGGCCGGACAACAGCGACACCGACGCCTGGTATTACACGGATGTGCAGGAAGCGACCAACAACCACGATTACGAGCGCGTGGACAAAACCTCGCCCGAGACGTGGACGAAGATCACGCAGGCCAGAGATTGGAAGGCGCTCGAGGCCGAGCTGGCGCAGAAATATCCCGACCGGTAAGCGCGCGGCGCTGACGGTAAACGAAACAACCATAGCGAACACCCCCTGTGCACGGCACAGGGGGTGTTTTTGCGTATGGGGAAAAAACGTGCGCCCCGGCGGATGCCGGGGCGCTGACGTAGGGATACATGCAATGCGTGGATGCGTTATCAGCCCAGATACTGCTTGTCGTAGTTGTTCTGGATGCAGGAGATGACCTTCGTGATGACGGTGTTGAACGGGGTGGGCACGCCCAGCCGCTCGCCGTAGCGCGCGATGGCGCCGTTGAGCACGGAGATCTCCGTCTGGCGCTGGTGCAGCACGGCGTCCTGCGCCATGGACGGATAGTAGTTGCCGAGGTTGGCGATGATGTTTGGCTCTTCCTTTTCCATGAGCGGCCAGAGATCGCCGATGCCGAGCGCCTGCGCGACGGCGCAGCCCTCTTTCCACACATGGATGACGATGTCGTGGCCGTAGGGGTCGGCGAAGGTCTCCTTCACCTTCAGGCGCATGACGGCGCTCACGCCGTTATAGCCGCTGTTGGCGATGACTTTCTTCCAGATGTACGGGCGCACGTCTTCGTCAAAGCTCGCGTTGCAGCCGCCAGCCTGGAAGCACGCCTCGAGCGCCTTGCCGGCGGCGTCGGCCTTCGGGTTGTTGTGCACGGCGCCGAAGTGCATCTGGATGCCCTTTTCCGGCTTGCTCACGCACACGCCGGGGCCGGCCAGCTCCGTGCCGATCAGGCCGCTGCCGTAGAGGATGCGGTCGGTCTCCACGAACTGGGCGAGCACCTCGTCGTTGCCGAGGCCATTTTGCAGCGAGACGACGACCGTCTCCGGCCCGATGCAGGGCATGGTGTCGGCCATGACGTCCGCGGTCTGTGTGGCCTTGACCATGAGGATGACCATATCCATGGTGCCGATGTCGTGCGCGGTGGCGCTCGTGTGGAAGCCGGTGAGCACTTCCTCGCCCTCCGGCGTGCGGAAGACCAGACCGTCGGCCGCGATCTTGTCCATGTGTGCCTTGTACTTATCGACGAGCCAGAGCTCGGCGCCGCCCTTGCGCAGGTAGGCGGCGAACACGCTGCCGGCAGCGCCGGAGCCGATCATTGCGATTTTCATGCGTTTGCCTCCTTAGCAAACTGCCGGCCGGTTGTTGGCCGGCCGGCAGAGAAAACTTGGGGTTTGAAATTACTTCAGGTACTGCTTGTCGTAGTTGCCCTGGATGCAGCGCACGACCTGGGACAGGACCTTGCACACCGGGGTGTCGATGCCCAGCTGCTCGCCGTACTCCGCGATCTTGCCGTTGAGCACGTCGATCTCGGTCTGGCGGTGGTTGAAGAGCATATCCTGGCACATGGACGGATAGTAGTCCGCGATGTTGGTGACGATGTCCTTGTGATCGTGGGCGATGAACTCATCGGCGTCCATCGGCACGCCCTTGGCGGTCGCGACCGCGCAGGTCTCGCGGATGACGCTGTGGAACAGCCACTGGCCGAACGGATCCGCCTCGACCTCGCCGATCTTCAGACGCAGGACGGCGCACACGGTGTTGACGGTGGCGTTCACGCAGACCTTTTTCCAGATGAACTTGTAGATGTTATTGTCGGTGCCCGGCTCGCCGTCGCGCCAGTAAGCGTCGCAGCCGCCGGCACGGTAGCACTTGAGCATCTCGGCGCAGGCCGCGTCGGTGAGCTCCGAGCGGACCGCACCGCCGAAGTTCATCTGCACGCCGCCGGCCGGGGTGGACACGCAGTGTGCGGGTTCGGGCAGAGCCGTGCCCAGCACGCCGGAGCCGATGATGCAGCGCTCTTTCGGGAAGACCTTGAAGAGGTTGTCATCGTTGCCGAGGCCGTTGATGAGGGAGACGGCGACGGTCGTGTCGCCGACGACAGGCATGGAGTCCTGGATGGCCTGCTCGAGCTGGGTCGCCTTGGTCATGTAGATGATGACGTCGACCTTGCCCTCCGCCGCGGCCGCGTCAGCAGCGGTGGTGTAGGTGCGGAAGCCCTTGAGCTGGTAGTCGTAATCCTTGTAGCCGCCATCTTCTTCCTGATGGATGGTGAAGTGCATGCCTTCCTCGGCGACTTTCTTCATGTGCGCCTCGTAGCGGTCGATGAGGATGATGTCCGCACCGCCCTTACGCAGGTAAGAAGCGAAGACGCTGCCGGCTGCGCCGGAACCATACATTGCAAATTTCATAACTTTTTCTCTCCTTTTCTGATTCTGTTTGCGATATCTTCGGCCGCTGCAGGCGTATGCCTGACGGCGGATTACCGAACGGTGTTGGTGAGGGTGCCGATGCCCTCGATGCTGCACGCGACCACGTCGCCCGGGTGCAGCCACTTCGGCGGGTCAAAGCCCATGCCCACGCCGGCCGGCGTGCCCATGGAGATGATCGTGCCGGGGCGGAGCGTCATGCCCTGGCTGAGCTCGGCGATCACGTACGGCACGTGGAAGATCATGAGATCGGTCGTGCTGTCCTGCCGGAGCTCGCCGTTGATGCGGCTCTGGATTTTCTGCGGCCTGCGCACGTCGAACTCGTCCGGCGTGACGATCCACGGGCCCATCGGCGTGAAGCCGTCGAGGCTCTTGCCGCGGTACCACTGCTTATGCTGGTTCTGGATCGTGCGCGCGCTCACGTCATTCAAAATGGTGTAGCCGAATACGTAGTCGAGCGCGTCTGCCTCGCTGACGTTGTACGCCGGGCGGCCGATGACGACGGCCAGCTCCGCCTCATAGTCGAGGTCGGCGACCAGATCGCTGTGGCTGAGAATGTCGCCGCCGGGGGCGACGGCCTCGTTCACGCGCTTGGAAAAGTAGATCGGGAACGTGTCCGGCGCCTTGACGCCCTTGCCGGCGACGGCCTCGCTCTCCTTGGCGTGGTCAAAATAATTGATGCCCAGGCAGATCACGTCCTGCTCCGGGCGGGGGATGGGCGCGAGCAGCCGCACGCGCTCGAGCGGCAGCGCGGCGCTGCGCAGTACGGCGGCAGTGTCCAGCGCTGGCCAGATGCCGATGAGCGTCTGCATGTCCGCACAGCCCGGCACGGGATGCACGGCAGTGCCGGCCGCGTTGAGCAGGCCGACGGCGCTGCGGCCGTCCTTTTCAAATGTCACGAGCTTCATAACGTGCGCGCTCCCCTCAAAATCGACATTGGGCAATGGATGTGTACGCAAAATAATGGTTAAAAATTCATCAATCGCGTTTGCCGAGCCTGCTGGCCTGTGTCAAAAATATGCCAATCTCGCTTGTCAGAAATTCGACAAAAGATTTGCACTCCCAGCGTTGTTATGATAGCACGAAAGTGTAGACGCCGCAACTGTTTTCTTGCTGTCAAAGCGCTAAAATCGCATAAAATATTACAAAAGCGCCAGAATCAGAGTGCATAAAAATACATGCAAGATTTTGTGCAACTCGACAATTTTCAGAAAATGACTGAAAAAAATTGGGGATTGGAAGAGGCTGTTATTGACTTTTGCGTGTGAGAGAATTATAAATTTACTATCCTGAGTTGTTAACGACTTGTTCATAAATTAACACAAGGATGTGGATTTCGAGCCCTGTCTCGGTTGGTAGGAGAGCACGAGGCAGGATTGAAATAAAAGAGAGAAAAGCAAAAAAAGAGCAAAAAAGAGAGAGGTAAAAAATGGATAACAAAAAGCTCAAGAGCAGCTGGGCAGCCGCCTTCACCGTGGCGTCTGTCTGGTTCGGCACCCACGTGGGCGCCGGCTTTGCGACCGGCAACCAGGTCGTGAACTACTTTGTCCAGTATGGCTGGACCGCGGCGATCTTCCCGCTGCTGGCCATGGGCATCCTGGCCGTCGTCATGTACATCATGATGAAGTTTGCCAAGCTCAACGGTTTCGACAACTACAAGGACACCTATCGCGCCCTGTATCCGAAGCCGTGGATGGAGGTCTTCTTTGAGATCTTTTACATCATCATCATCCTCGCGGCGGTCGCGTCCTGCGTTGACGGCGCCGGCGGCATCGTCAAGAGCCTGATCGACCTGCCCGATATCATCTGCAACCTCGTCATCATCGCCCTGCTGATCCTTCTGTCGATCTTCGGCGTTGACCTGATCATCAAGGCTTCCACCGTTCTTTCCACCGCGATCCTGATCGTCACCGCGATCCTGGTCATCATGGGCTTCGTCGTTCCGATCGACGCGGTCGCTCAGGAGCTGGCCACTGAGAACGCGGCATACGCTTCCATCCCGGCCATCGCGGACGTCACCTCCCAGAAGGGCCTCGAGGGCGTCTGGCGCGGCGTGTTCGTGTACGCTGCTTTCCAGTGTGTGTCCGTCCCGGCCATGATCGCTGCTTCCACCGAACTGACCCACAAGGGCGTCAAGCGCGCCAGCATCCTTGGCTGGCTCATGAACGGCGGCGCGCTCGCCGCTTCCGGCGCCATGCTGCTGCGCTGGTACCCGGTTCTCTGCGCCATCAAGAGCGTTGGTGTTGACTCCGTCGCCAGCATCGCCGCCCGCCATATCGGCGATGTCATGAAGCTCCCCAACCAGAGCGTCGTCACCCTCATGGGCAGCGGCTATACCTGGCTGTTCGTCGTGTACACCATCCTGCTGTTCTGCGCGTTCGTGTCCACGTCTGTCACGCTCGTCTACTCCATGATCCAGCGCTTCGAGGGCCACTGCTTCCCGAAGGCCATCAAGAGCAAGGCTGCGCGCAGCGTCATCGTCGGCCTGGTCGTTATCGGCCTGTGCTACGCAGTTTCCCTGCTCGGCCTGTCGACCATCATCTCCAAGATCTATGGCTATGACGGCTACTACGCTCTGATCGTTGTTGTGCTCCCGGCGTTCATCTGGGGCATCCCGAAGATCAAGAAGCTGTCTGCCGAGAAGAAGGCAGAGCTGTCGGAGTGATCTGACCGCGGCGCAACTCTCCAGCGTCCCAACAAAAAATACTGACCGCTGCGTTTGCAGCGTAGAGAGGCAACCCCGCAGGCTTTGGCCTGCGGGGTTGTCGCTGTCTGCGGTATGTTAGATGCGGCGGGAAACGCGACAGAGCAGCAGGGGAGCCCGAGGGGGCAAGGCCCGCCTCGGATGCAATCAACCGCGGAAACGCGGAGGCAACCCCGCAGGCTTCGGCCAGCGGGGTTGTCGCTGTCTGCGGTATGTTAGATGCGGCGGGAGACGCAACAGAGCAGCAGGGGAGCCCGAGGGGGCAAGGCCCGCCTCGGGTGCAATCAACCGCGGAAACGCGGAGGCAACCCCGCAGGCTTCGGCCCGCGGGGTTGTCGCTGCCTGTGGTATGTTAGATGCGGCGGGCTCCCCTGCTGCGCAGATGCCTTAAATGCTGCATCATTCGTTCGGCAAGGAGTGGGTATCGAAAAAACCGCCCCGCAAGTCACAGAACTTGCGGGGCGGTTCTATGCAATGTGCGTTTCCGGCTGCGGGCGGCGCTTATTTCCAGCGCCACGTGAACGGCACGAACAGCAGCAGCAGCGGGAAGATCTCCAGACGGCCGAGCAGCATGCAGATCATGAGCACGATCTTGCTCAGCGGCGAGAAAATGGCAAAGCTTCCGGTCGGTCCGACAAGGGAGAGCCCCGGCCCGACGTTGGACAGGCACGAGAGCGCGGCGGTGAAATTCGTCGTGAAGTCCAGCCCGTCGAGCGACACGATCAGCCCTGCGATGAGCATGATGATGATGTAGAACGTGAAATACGTCAGGGCGTTGTAGACGGTCTGCGCGTCGACCGGCTTGCCGTCGAGGCGGACGTTTTCTACGCAGCGCGGGCGCAGCATCTTCTTGACCTCGATCGTGCAGGATTTGAACAGCAGCATCACGCGCGAGACTTTCAGGCCGCCGGCGGTGCTGCCGGCGCAGCCGCCGACAAACATCAGCAGCACGAGCAGGAACTTGGAGTATTCCGGCCAGAGATTGAAGTCCGCGGTGGCAAAGCCTGTCGTAGAGATGATCGATGTGACCTGGAAGAACGAATAGCGCAGCGCATGGCCGACGCCGCCGTAGAGATTGCGGATGTCAACTGCGATCGTGATGACGGAAAAGGCGATCACACCGAGGAACCAGCGCAGCTCCTCGTTGCGCAGCGCGGTGCGGATGTTGCCGAGCAGAATGAGGTAATACAGGCTGAAGTTGGCGCCGAAGAGTATCATGAACACGCCCACGACGATGTCGATATAGGCGCTATTGTAGTAGCCGATGCTCAGCGCGCGCGTGGACAGGCCGCCGGTGCCGGCGGTGGCGAACGAATGCAGCAGCGCATCATAAAAGCTCATGCCGCCGGCGATGAGCAGAACCGTCTCCACGAGCGTGAGCGCGATATACAGCAGGTAGAGGATGGAGGCGGTCTTGCGGATGCGCGGCACGAGCTTGCCGACCGTCGGGCCGGGGACCTCGGCGCGCATGATGTGCATCGAGCGGTTGCCGCTCATGGGCAGCACGGCCAGCACGAACACGAGGATGCCCATGCCGCCGATCCAGTGCGTAAACAGCCGCCAGAACATGCCGCCGCGCGTCATGCTCTCCGGCGATGTGACGACGCTGGCACCGGTCGTGGTCAGACCCGAGATCGTCTCAAACAGGGCGTCGATGTAGTTCGGGATGTCGCCCGTGAGCACAAATGGGATCGCGCCGAGCAGCGACATGGCGATCCACGACAGGCCGACGATGAGAAAACCGTCGCGCGCGGTGATGCCGCCGGACTTGGCGCGCACGCGCCACATGACCAGCCCGATGCCGCCGGTGATGCCGATCGTGATCAGAAACGGGACCGGAGATTCGTCATAGATCACAGCTGCGATCATCGGCAGGAGCATCAGCGCGGCCTCGATGCACAGCACGCGGCCGACGACCTGCCCGATCATTCGAAAATTCATGGTTTTGCCCTCTCTATGCTTTCGTTATCCGAATACGGTATTATACGCCAGTTTGCCCAATTTGGGAAGCCCCCGGCGCTCAGAACACGCCAAGAGATTTGAACAGAAAGATCCACAAAAACATGGTCAGGATACTCGCGGCCGATGTCGTGACCACAATGTCGCCGGCGAGCTCGGCGTCGCCGCCCATCTGCTGCGCCATGGTGAAGGAATTGACGGCGGTCGGCGAGGCGAAAATGCCGATGAGCGACACGAATGCCACGCCCCGGAACCCGAGCAGCGCGCCCAGCCCCAGAAACAGGCCCGGCGAGACGATCAGCTTGGCGATCGACACGGTCACAAGTTCGCGGCGGTAGGTCTTCAGGCCGGAGAACTGGAAGAACGCGCCGAGCAAAAACAGCTGCAGGGGCGATGCGATGGCGCTGACGCTTTGGATGGTCTGCTCGAGGATGTGCGGCAGGCGGATGCCGGCGACCAGCGTCAGGATGCCGAGCACGGAGCCGATGACGAGCGGATTTTTTGCGATCTGGCCGAGGATGTGCAGCGGCTTCGGCTTCTGTCCGCGGAACACCTCCAGCACGACGACGGCCAGCATATTGAACAGCGGCACAATGACCGCGATCAGGATCGAGACGGTGCCGAGCTGATCGGCGCCGAGCAGCGCCGTCGCCACGGGGATGCCCATGATGACGTAGTTGCTGCGGAACATGCCCTGGATCAGCACGCCGCAGCGCTCCGGCAGCTTTTCGGTCAGCAGCGTGTAACCGAGCGCGAGGCCGAACGTCAGCAGCACGCCGCCCACGGCATAGGTCATCAGCAGCGGGTCAAACGAGCCGGACAGATCGGAGCAATATATATTATAATAAAGCAAACATGGCAGAAAAATACGGAAAGCGATCTTGTTGATGGTGGAGATCTCCTCACGGCGGAGCCAGCCGAGGCGGCGCGTGCCGTAGCCGAGCGCCATGACCAGGCACATGGGCAGCACGGCGTTTGCCGAGATCATCAGATTTTCCATATGCTGCCTCCGTTCGTCAGGAAATCACTAAAGTAACAGTTTACCCCATGCGGCGCAAAAACGCAAGTACCCCGGTTGCCGCGCTGCGCGGAACGTGGTATAATCGCAGCATCTGATTTTTTGCGCGGGAGGTGCGGCGATATGACAATTGAGCAGGCCATGGAGCTGATCCATGGCGTGGAGTGGCGCGGCTCCCGACCGGGGCTGACGCGCGTGCGCGAGCTGCTGCACCGCCTGGGCGACCCGCAGGACGGGCTGCAGTTCGTGCACATCGCGGGCACGAACGGCAAGGGCAGCACGGCGGCGATGCTCGCATCCATCCTGCGCGCGGCAGGCTACACGACGGGGCTGTTCACATCGCCGTATCTCGAGCGCTTCGCCGAGCGCATGCAGGTCAACGGCGTGCCCGTGCCGGACGCGGAGTTTGCCGCCGTGTGCGAGGCGCTGCAGCCGTGCATCGCCGCCATGGACGACCCGCCGACGGAGTTTGAGCTCGTGACAGCGGCGGCCATGCTGTGGTTCCGGCGGCGGGAGTGCGACGTCGTGGTGCTGGAGGTCGGCCTCGGCGGCCGGCTCGACGCAACGAACGTCATTGCCGCGCCGGCGTGCGCCGTCATCACGAACATCGGCCTCGACCACACGGAGATCCTCGGCGATACGCTCGAGCAGATCGCGCGCGAGAAGGCGGGCATCCTCAAGCCCGGCACGCGCGCCGTCAGCTATCCGCAGACGCCGGAGGTGCGCGCCGTCCTGCACGAGATCTGCGCGCAGCGGGGCATCCCGCTCACGGAGGCGGATGCAGCCGCCATCGCGCCGCTGACCGACGGCGTGGACGGGCAGACCTTCACCTACCGCGGCGCGGAATATGCGCTGCCGCTGCTGGGGGCGCACCAGCTGCGCAACGCGGCCGTCGCGCTCGAGACGGTGACGGCGCTGCGCGCGCGCGGCTGGCGCATCCCGGACGCGGCCGTGCACGCGGGGCTGGCGCAGGTGCGCTGGCCGGCGCGGTTTGAGCTGCTGCGGCGCGCGCCGTGGTTCGTGCTCGACGGCGGGCACAACCCGCAGTGCGCGCAGACGGTCGCGGACAATCTCGCGCGCTATTTTCCCGGCCGGCGCATCACGCTGCTCGTGGGCGTGCTGGCGGACAAGGACTATCCCGCCATGCTCGCGGCGCTCGATACGCAGGCGGCGGCGTACATCGCCGCGACGCCGCTCTCGCCCCGCGCGCTGCCGGCGGCGGAGCTGGGGGACTATCTGAAACGATTCGGGAAACCGGTTACGGTCTGCGCGGACCCCGCGCAGGCGGCAGAGCTGGCGCTGGCACACGCAGCGCCGGAGGACGTTATCTGCGCGGTCGGCTCGCTGTACATGGCGGGCGCGATTCGCATGGATCTGCGGAGGGATCACAATGAGAATTCTGGGCATTGATTACGGCGACGCGCGCATCGGGCTCGCGCTCTCGGATGCCTCGGCCACGCTGTGCGGCCGGGCGTGGACGCTCACGGAGTGGAATCTCGACCGGGCGGTCGCCGCGATCGCGGATGTCGTGCGTACTGAGGGCGTGGAGCGCATCGTGCTCGGCCTGCCGAAAAACATGGACGGCACCGAGGGTCCGCGTGCGGAAAAGAGCCGCGCGGTCGCGCAGCGGCTCACCGAGGCGACGGGGTTGGAGGTCGTGCTCTGGGATGAGCGGCGCAGCTCCATCGAGGCGCACGGCATCCTGCACGCCAACGGCCGCAAGGAGAAAAAGCACCGCCAGACGGTCGACGCCGTGGCGGCGAGCCTGATCCTGGAGGGCTACCTCGGCACGCTGCACTGAGGCGGGAGGCGAGACGATGCGCAAGAGAAACATCGCGGTGCTGCTGCTCACGGTGCTGCTGCTCGCGGGCCTGACCGGCTGCGCGCGGCGGGGCGACACGTCGGGCGTTGAGATCGTCGTGGGTGCGTCGGAGCAGTTTTCCGACGAGGACATCCGCGGCGCGATGGACGCTGCCATGCGCGCGTTTCACCGCGGGCACAGCGGCTGCGCCATGGTGCGTCTGGCGTACAACGAGGCGTACCGGACGTGCTGGCTGGCCGGCGCGGGCGCGCAGGACGACGGCAACACGATCGTGCTGCTTGCGAGCGTGTATGCGCGCGACCCGGGGCGGCGCAGCGGCCTGACCGCCGGCGAGACTTATACCGACTGGCCCATCGTGCTCGAGCGGCGCGGCAGCGGCTGGCACGTGGTCAGCAGCGGCTATTGAAAATGTAGCAAGGGCGGACGCCATATGGCGTCCGCCCTTGCTTTCTGTTCGGTTCACATTTCCTCGACAGCCAGAATGTCCAGCAGCGCGGTCAGATCGTTGCGCAGGTCGCCGGGCCGCAGCGGGGCGCGGCTGTGGATGGGGATGAGCGCGCAGTAGTGGTGCGGCGCGTCGGGCGCGTCGGTGTCCGCGATGCGGCTGATCTCGAGACTTTCGATCTGGACGCGGCGCTCGCGCAGCAGGGCGAGCACGGACTCCATGCACACGGCGTGCGCGTACTCGATGTAGAGCGTGAGGTCGGTGTTCTTGCTCGTGAGCTTGAACTCCAGCCGGATGAGCACCAGCTCGACCACGAGCACGACGAGCGTGGCAAAGGCCGCACACTCGACATAGCCCGCGCCGCAGGCGAGGCCGATGATGGCCGCGGCCCAGAGCCCGGCGGCCGTGGTCAGGCCCTTGACGCGCTTGTCGCGCGTGACGATGATCGTGCCAGCGCCGATGAAGCCGATGCCGGAGATGACCTGCGCGCCGAGGCGCGCAACGTCGGTGAACAAATGCAGGGAGAGCAGCAGGTACTGGCTCGTGAGCGTGGTGATGGCGGCGCCGAGGCAGATGAGGATGTGCGTGCGGAAGCCCGCGGGGCGGCGCTTCGTCTCGCGCTCGGCGCCGATCACGCCGCCGCAGACGACGGCCAGCGTCAGCCGGACGAGAATGGCCCAGAAGGTCAGGGTGCGGATGGGGTCAAAACAATGCAGCATGGCACAGCCTCCTTTCTCAGATCTCTTCGATGAGGATCACGCCGTCGAGCGCCGACAGCTCCGCCAGCAGCTCGGGGTGGTCGCGCCGGTCAGGCAGCACGGCGCTGAACTGGCACAGGAAGTTCGGCAGCGCGGCCGAGCCGCTGCGGTTGACCTCGAAGTCGAAAATGCGCGCGCCCTGCGCGTGCAGATGTCCGACGACGGAGCCGAGCTTTTCCATGCTCTCGATCTCGAGGCTGATGTTCATGTGGTGTGCGCGGCGGGTCATGCGCCGCTCGAGCGGCGGCAGCGCGTACATACACACGATCATGAAGAGCATGCTGATGAACGCGCAGGAATAAAACCCCGCGCCGATGGCAAGGCCGAGACACGCGCTCGCCCAGAGTCCGGCGGCGGTGGTCAGGCCCTTGACCTGCTGGCGGGCGGTGATGATGATCGTGCCCGCGCCGAGAAAGCCGATGCCCTTTGCGGCCTCGGCGCCGAAGCGCGACACGTCCTGCGTCGCGCCGATGCTCTCGGCGAGCGCGCGCCACGGTCCGTGGAGCATCTGGTCGAGCTGCAGGCTCAGCAGCACGGTGAGCGTCGCGCCGAGCGCCGTGAGCATATAGGTGCGAAAGCCGGCGGGGCGGTTTTTGCGCTCGCGCTCAAGCCCGATCAGCCCGCCGCAGAGCACGGCGAGGAGGATGCGCAGCATCATCGTGACGATATTCAGTTCACGCAGGTAGGAGAGTACGGACGCCATGGATGCGATTCCTTTCTGAGCTGGTTACAGGCTGCCGCTGCGCGGCTTGCCGGTGCTGCCGCGCACGATCAGGCGGCTGCGGTATTCCACGCGGTTGATCGGCTGATCCTCCCGATTGTTCAGCCCGCCCTCAATGCGCTCGAGCAGCAGGTTGAAGGCGCTCTTGCCGTGGTTGAATGTGTAGTTTTCCACACTTGTGAGCTGGATGCGCTGATAGCCCGAGCTCGTGACGTTATCAAAGCCGCAGAGACTGAAATCCTCCGGCACGCGGTAGCCCTCGCGCACGAGCGCGTCGAGCACGCCGTAGGCCACCATGTCGTTGATGGCGACGATGCCGGTGATCTTGTCGTTGCGCAGGCATTTATAGGCCAGCTCCATGCCCGAACGGTACTCCAGGTCGGGCGTGGTGATCTCCGCCTCGAGGGAGTTGACGTGCGAGCAGATGGTCACGCTGCCCTCCGGACACCACATATGGTAGGCCTCCTGCAGGCCCTGTGCGCGGCGCATCCGGGAGATGTGGTGCTCGTTGAGCGCCGTGGACAGGTAGGCGATGCGCTTGTGGCCGAGGCCGATGAGGTGCTTGGCCACAAGCTGCGCCGCGCCGAAATTGTCGACGTCCACGGTGTCGATGCCGAAGTCAACGACACGGTCGCCGACGGCGACGATGGGCACACGGTGGCTCAGTTCGCGCACCTTGGCCGGCTGCGTCGGCGTCATGGCGAAGATGATGCCGGCCACGCGCGAGAAGTCCAGCGTGTCGAGCAGGTGGCTCTCCGTGCGGGGATTCCAATAGGTGTTGTAGATCGCGGTCTGGTAGCCGGCGGCGCTGGCCGCCGCGTCGATGCCGGAGATCATCATCGTGTGATAGGGATTCGAGACCGACGGGGAAAGGATCGCAATCTGTTTGCCGGCGCAGCGGGCCGACGGCGTGCGGTAGCCGATGCGCTCCGCCTCGGCGAGGACGCTGGCCACGCGCTGCGAGGAAAAGCGCTCGAGCGACTTGCCGTTGAGGATCATCGAGACGCTCGCCGTCGAGACGCCGGTCGCCTCCGCGATGTCGCGCAGGGTGGGTTTGCTGCTCATAGGCACCTCCGGTGACAACACGAGAAGGGAGACCTTTGTGTTGAAAAATTAAGCATTTTTCGGCGAAAAATCGCGCTTTTGCCTTTGCAGTTTCACCAATTTCCAAGAGGAGTATATAGCGAAAACAGAAAAATGGCAAGGAAAATTTCCGTTCATGTTGACGGCATCGCACAAAAATGTTAACATTTTTCACAGAGAGCCGTTAAAATGACGGAGAAAAATTCAACGCTTTTTTAAGCAGAAAGGAACTACCTTGAAGAAATTTGTTGCTATGCTTCTTGCGCTGGTCATGGTGTTCGCACTGTGTGCCTGCGGCAGCAACGGCGATAAGGCCGCTGACGACAACAACGGAGATTATCATCTCGTGCTCAAGCTCAGCCACGTGTTCGCTCCGACTGAGCAGCTCACGATCGAGATGCAGCAGGTCGCCCAGCGCATCAAAGAGCGCACCAACGGCGCCATCGAGATCCAGTGCTACGACTCCAGCCAGCTCGCCGTCTATAAGGACAACATCGAGCAGGTCGTCAACGGCGCCGACTGGATCGCCTGCGAAGACCCCTCCTACCTCGCCGACTACGACATCGACTTTGAAGCACTCATCGGCCCCATGATGTACAACAGCATCGACGAGTACTCCTACGTCTGCCAGTCCGATCTGGTAAAGGATATGTGCCAGAAGCTCGAAGATAACTACGGCATCCACGTGCTCGCGCTCGACTTCAACGTCGGCATGCGCTGCATGCAGACCAACAAGGTCATCAAGACCCCCGCTGACCTCAAGGGCATGAAGATCCGCGTGCCCAACAGCTCCATGTACATCAACTGCCTCACGGCCATGGGCGCCACGCCCACCGGCATGCCGTTCTCCGAGACGATCTCCGCCGTGCAGCAGGGCGTCATTGACGGTCTGGAAGGCAACATGAACGCTTACTCCACCAACGGCAGCGCCGAGGTGTGCAAGAACATGTCCCTGACCAACCACCTCGTCGGCACCTGCGGCGCCTACATCAGCACCAAGGTCTGGAACAGCATCCCGGAAGAGTACCGCACCATCATCCAGGAAGAGTTCACCAAGGGCGCTAAGGAACTCACCGACTTCACCAACGCCTCCTTCGAGGAGACGAAGGCCAAGCTCGAGAAGGAGCAGGGCTGCTCGTTCAACGAGGTCGACGTCGATGCGTTCCGCGCCGCTGTGCAGCCGGAGTATGACCGCATGGTCAAAGAGGACGGCGTGACCGCCGGCTTCTATGAGCAGGCGCAGGCCATCCTCGCCCAGTACCGCCAGGCCAACAAGTGAGCGCTGCGCGCTGACGGACGGTCGGAAGCCTCATACCGGCTTTTATGCCGGGTGTCCCGCACATGCTGCCGGACACCCGGCATTGCTGAGCAAAGCCACAGAAAGCAGAGGGTTATGCGAATTTGAAAAATCTACTGAAAAATTTTGACGGGGTCATCGCGGGCGCGATGATGATCGTAACGATCCTGCTCGTCATCGTCAACGTGATCACGCGAAAACTGTTTAACTATATCATCATCTGGAGCGAGGAGATCGCCACCTCCTGCTTCGTGTACTCGGTGTTCATCGGCGCGGCCTATGCCTACCGCAAGCACCAGCATGTCGGCGTCGATCTGCTCGTGGAGCGGCTGCCGGCCGGCGCGCGCAGGGTCGTGCATCTGATCACCAACGCCCTGCTCGTGATCATCAACGGCTACATCACGGTGCTCAGCGTGCAGTTTATCCAGTCGTCCTGGATCAAGCGCATGCCGATCACAAAGCTGCCGTCCTCCGTGGTCAGCACGGCGCTGGTCATCGGCTTCGGCCTGATGACGATCTACTCGCTCGTCTTTTTCGTCAAAGACCTCAGGCACAGCAGCAGCCTCGGCGGGGAGGTGGACGCATGAGCACGTTCCTCTCCATCCTGCCGATCATCATCGCGCTCGTGCTGTATTTCACGGGCATCCCGATCGCCTACGCGCTCTTTGCCGCGGCGCTGACCTACTTCGGCTTCATTGACACGACGACGATGCCGTACCTGCTGATGCAGAAATTCGTCACGGCCACGCAGTCGTTCCCGTTCCTCGCGATCCCGTTTTTCATCATGTGCGGCTCGATCATGAACTACGGCGGCATCAGCGCGCGGCTCATGGACTTTGCCGATGCGCTCACCGGGCATCTGCCCGGCGGCCTGGCGCAGATCAACGTCCTGCTGAGCATGCTCATGGGCGGCTGCTCCGGCTCGGCCAACGCCGACGCCGCCATGGAGTGCAAGCTGCTCGTGCCCGAGATGGAAAAGCGCGGCTACGGCAAGGGCTTTTCCGCCGCGATCACGGCGGCGTCCTCGTGCGTCACACCGATCATCCCGCCTGGGATCAACCTCATCGTCTACGGTCTGATCGCCGGCGCATCCGTCGGTCAGCTCTTTGCTGCCGGCTACATCCCCGGTCTGCTTATGGCTGTGACGCTGATGATCGCCGTGGCGCTCATCTCCAAAAAGCGCGGCTACGCGCCGTCCCGCCCCCGCCGCGCAACGCTCGGCGAGATCGGCCGGCAGGCGCTCAAGTCTTTCTGGGCGCTGTTTTTCCCGCTGGGCATCATCATGGGCATGCGCTTCGGCATCTTCACGCCGACGGAAGCCGGCGGTGTGGGCGTGCTCTACTGCCTGATCGTGGGCAAGTTCGTCTACAAGGGCCTGCGCAAGGAGCACTTTATCCCCATCCTGCGCGAGACCATCTCCGGCACCGCCACCGTCATGCTCATCATCGTGTCGGCGACCGTGTTCGGCTACTACCTCAACTGGGAGAACATCCCCACCATGCTGCTCAACGCCGTGACGAGCTTTGCCAGCAACAAGTTCCTCGTGCTGCTGGTCATGAACGTTGTGCTGCTCATCGTCGGCATGTTCCTCGAGGGCGGCGCGGCGCTCATTATCCTCGCCCCGCTCATGGTGCCGATCGTGAAGGCGGCCGGCATCGACCTGGTGCACTTCGGCATCGTGTGCAACGTCAACATCATGATCGGCGGCCTGACCCCGCCGTTCGGCTCCATGATGTTCACGTGTGTGTCGATCACAGGGTGTAAGATGCAGGAGTTTATCAAGGAGTGTGTGCCGTTTATCATCGCACTGCTCATTGCGCTGCTGCTGCTGACATACATTCCGGGCATCTCGATGCTGATACCGAATCTCATTTATTAAGGGAGATAATTGCATGAAAGTAATGGCACACCGCGGCTACAGCGGTGTATATCCGGAAAACACGATGCTCTCGTTCCGCGAGGCGGTCAAGGTCGGCTGCGACGCGATCGAGATGGACGTGCATGAAACGCGCGACGGGCGCCTCGTCGTCATCCACGACGAGCGGCTCGACCGCACGACCGACGGCTCCGGCCGCGTCTGCGACCACTCGTTCGCCGAGCTGCAGCAGGTCAACGCCGCCGCCTGCTACAAGGGCAAGTACGCCCCCGAGCACATCCCGTCGTTCGACGAGTACTGCGAGTGGGCCTCCGGCGAGTCCGTCGGCCACAACATCGAGATCAAGACCGACAAGATCTACTACCATGACATCGAGCGCAAGATCTGGGCGACCATCGAGCGCTACGGTCTGGAGAAGAAGGTCATGTTCTCGTCGTTCAACCACATTTCGCTGCGCAAGATCCTCGAGATCAGCGGCAACGCCGTCGAAGTCGGCGCGCTCGTGCTCGAGGACAGCATCGGCGGCTTCCCCGGCTACTACTGCCAGCAGGCGGGCTTCGCCTGCTACCACCCGCCGATCGAGCTGCTCACGGACGAAAACGTGCGCGACTGCAAGGAGCACGGCGTGAAGATGAACGTCTGGACCGTCAACGACATGGCGGGTCTGGAGCAGCTCCACCGCTGGGGCTGCGAGGGCATCATCACGAACTTCCCCGGCGTGGCCAGCGGCTGGCTGCGCGCGCAGGGTGAGTGAGCCGGACGCGGCGGAAACTGAAAAGACAGAGCCGATAAAAGAGGCGGCGCCCCCGGAGCATCTGCTCCGGGGGCGCTTTGCCTGTTCCCGCAGGCCGCACGGGCCACTTGCGCGAGTCCGCGCGCGGCGGCATGAAAAAATCCCTCCGGCAACCGCATAGCCGGAGGGATTCTCGTTTACGGGATCAGATCTTCATGCAGACGTCCCACGCACGCCAGATGACGGTGCGCAGGTTGCCGATGGCAACGCAGTCGCCCACGCGGTGGACCTGCTTGTTGTCCTTGCCGCCGACCGGAGTCGGGATGAAGCCGACGCCATTGACCACGTTGTCGCACGCGACGAAGGTGCTCTCGCCGGTCTTGACGTTCTTGACGGTGCAGCCGGTGTCCGTGATCTCGGTGACGGTGGACTCGAGATAGGTCGGGACCTTGTGGTACTCCATCGCGTCACGCAGGAAGGACGTGTTGGCAAGGCAGGTGGCCTGTGCCGCGACGAGGTCGTTCGCGTACTCGACGATGATGGGGTGCTTGCCCTGAAGGACAAGGTCATACGCCGCTTCGCAGGACGACTGGCCGCCGCCGATGAACAGGACCTTGTCGCCGACTTCCTTCTTGTCCTTGAGCAGCTCGGTGAACGTGAGCGTCTTCTCAAAGCCGGGGATGGACGGCATGGTGCGCGGGATGGAGCCGCTGGCGACGATGATCTCGTCAAAGCCGCGCAGGGTGTTCACGTCCGTGACCTCGGTGTTCAGGCGCACGTCGATGCCCTCCTTGGCGACCTCGTTGAGGTACCAGCGGATGAGCTCCTTGTCGTTCTCCTTGAAGCTCATCGCGGACGCGGTGAGGAACAGGCCGCCGAGCTCGCCGGTCTTTTCAAAGATGACCGGGGTGTGGCCGCGCTGCTTGAGCACGAGCGCGCACTCCATGCCGCCGATGCCGCCGCCGATGATGGCGACCTTCTTCGGATGGCGGGTCGGAACGATCTTGTACTTGTTGTGCTGCATGGTCGTCGGGTTCAGGGCGCAGCGGGCCAGGTGCAGGGAGTCGTCCATGCTCTGGAGGTTCGCGGTGCCTTTGAACTTCGACATGTTGAAGCAGCCGTTGTGGCAGCGGATGCAGGGCTTGATCTCATCCTCGTGGCCGCTGAGGATCTTGTGGACCCACTCGTGGTCGACGAGGTTCTGGCGCGCGATGGCCACGGCGTCGAGACGGCCGGCGGCGATCTCTTCGGCGGCCTTCACGGGGTCCATGCGGCCGGCGCAGACGACCGGGCGGCTCGTGAATTTCTTGATGTGCTCGACATACTCGAGGTTGCAGTTATCTGGCATGTACTGCGGCGGATGTGCCCAGTACCAGGCGTCGTAGGTGCCGTTGTCGCAGTTGAACATATCGTAGCCCGCGTCCTCGAGGTACTTGACGGCCTTCTCGGA
>ERZ791740.339-NODE-339-length-42272-cov-5.392733_pt1 | contig 42272 bp, 34 predicted proteins | sample MGYA00510041_ERZ791740 | MGnify/ENA primary metagenome ERZ791740 (study PRJEB30046, sample SAMN00791959) | human gut metagenome | study: EMG produced TPA metagenomics assembly of the A metagenome-wide association study of gut microbiota in type 2...
GGCGGACGCCGCCGAGCCGAAATCCTGCGCCGACTACCGCGCCGCCGGGCTGCCCTGCCGCGCAGCCCAGAAGGGCCCCGGCAGCGTGCGCGAGAGCATGAAGTGGCTGCAGGGGCTGGCGGCGATCATCATTGACCCGGTGCGCTGCCCGGCCACGGCGGCGGAGTTCAGTGAGTACGAGTACGAGCGCGACCCGCGGACGGGCGAGGTGCTGCCGGGCTACCCCGACGTGAACAACCACCACATTGACGCGGTGCGGTACTCGGTGGAGGGGGTGTGGAGAAGGAGAGGAAGCTAAAATGTGTTGCACATGTAGGGGCCGCACATGTGCGGCCCGCAGCCTGGTGAAAGCGGAAGTCTGCGGGAAGGCCGCGGGCCGGGCATGCCCGGCCCCTACCGCGTGGCAATGAAGAAAGGAGAGGATGATTTGCAATCCTATTTGGAACAGGCATTTGGGAAAAGTGACATTACATCCGTCAAAATGCGGGCGGCGGTGCGGGAATGGTTTGATCTGTACTACGGCGTGCCGCGCGCGGGCGAGGATACCGCGCCCCGTGTGGCGGCGCTGATCGTCGGCAAGCTCTGCCGCACGGTCTTTGCCGAGTACGAGACCCGCCTGCCGCCCGAGGCACCGGACCCGCTGCGCCGCAGCCTGTCGGCGCTGAACGCGGCGGCCAAGACCGCGATGCAGTACGCGCTGGTGGGCGGAGAGTGTCTGCTGAAACCGGTGCCGCGGGACGGGGCGTTCGACTTTGCGGCCATCCGGCGCGACTGCTACGTGCCGCTGGCCCGCGACGCCCACGGCAGCCTTCTGGCCGTCGGCACGATGGAGCGGCACAGCGTCGATGGGCGGCAGTACGCCCTTTTGGAGCGCCGCACCGCGGGCGCGGACGGCCTGACCATCGAAACGCGGCTATTTGAGCTGAACGGCCAGACATTGGGCCGCTGTGTGCCGCTGGCCACGCTGCCCGCCTGTGCGGAGCTGGTCCCGCAGCTTGTGCTGCCGGGCGTGCAGGGCGTCGGGCTGGCCGTGCTGAAAACGCCGCTGATGAACTGTGTGGACGGCAGCACCGACGCGGTCAGCATCTACGCCCCGGCGGCGGGTCTGCTGCACGCACTGGCCCGCTGCGAGGAGCAGCTGAACGCCGAATTTGCGAACGGTGCGTCCCGCGTTTTTGCGTCGGAGGATCTGCTGCGCCCCGATGCCCAGGGCCGCCGTGCGCTGCAGGACGATCTGTTTGTCGGCCTGCCGGACGACCCGGCCAATGTCGGCGTGACGGTCTACAGCCCGGCATTGCGGGAGGGCAGCTATCTGGCCCGCAAGCAGGATCTTCTGCGCGGGTGTGAGAGCCTGCTGGGCCTGCGCCGCGGCATTCTGAGCGAGGTCGAGACCCCCGCCGAGCCGCGCACGGCGACGGAGATCACCGCAACGTCGGTGGACTACGACCTGACGATCCGCGACCTGCAGAGCGCGTGGACGGATGCGGTGCAGCAGGCCATGGCGCTGTGCAGTGCGCTGGGCGCGGTGTACGGGCTGGATGGTCTGCCGCAGACCGCAGCCCCGGCTATCGACTGGGGCGACGGTGTTTTGTATGACCGTGCGCGTATCTGGGCCGAGCAGCGTGAGCTGGTGGACGCGGGGCTTCTGCGCCCCGAGCTGGCGCTGGCGTGGTATTTTGATCTGCCGCATGAGACCGAGGCGGAGCTGGCAGAGATTCGCCGCCGGTTTATGGGCGATGCAGGGCGGGCGCAATGAGCCTGCCGTGCAGTGCGGCGGGGTGAGGTCACCCCGCCCTACGATGCTGCAGAAAGTGAGGTGAAATACAATGGAGAACGAGCAGAACAAGCCGATGCAGACCCCCGCGCCCTATGCCGCGGGGACCGGCAGCGTGCCGGTAGCGCTGGACCGCGACGCCTTTGCGCGGATGGGGTACCGGGAGAGACTGGCGCTGAAGAAGGAGAACCCGGAGGTCTATAAAGAGTTGAGGAAGTGAGGGGCGGCATCTTGGCCCCCTCTGCGAAAGTAAAAACACAAAAAAGGAGAAACTATATGTCTGATTTCATCACGAAGCTGTCCGAACTGATCGACCCTGAGGTTATGGGGGATATGGTGTCCGCGCGCATCCCGAAGAAGCTGCGCGTGGCACCGTTTGCCAAAATTGACGATACGCTGCAGGGCGTGCCCGGCGATACCATCACCGTGCCCGCCTACACCTACATCGGCGACGCCTCCGACGTGGCCGAGGGCGGCGAGGTCGCCATTGAGAAGATGACGACCTCCACCCGCAAGGCCACCATCAAAAAGGCCATGAAGGGCATCGGCCTGACCGACGAGGCCGTGCTGTCCGGCTACGGCAACCCGGTGGGCGAGGCCAACACCCAGCTGGCGCAGGCCATTGCCGCCAAGGTCGACAATGACTGCATGGACGCTTTGCAGACCGCAAGCCTGATCTACGACGGCAGCCAGGCCCAGATCAGCTACAACGCCATCGTCGATGCTGTTGACCTGTTTGAGGAGGAGATGGGCTGCTCTGACAAGGTGCTGTTCATCCACCCGAAGCAGGTCACCCAGCTGCGCAAGAACCCCGACTTCCTGAGCGCCGACAAGTACACGCCCGGCGTCAGCCTGACCGGCGAGATCGGCATGATCGCGGGCTGCCGCCTTGTGCCCAGCAAGAAGGTCCCGCTGACCGGCGGTGTCTACGCCTGCCCCATCGTCAAGCTGGAGGCCGACCCCGAGGTCGACGACGAGATCCCGGCGCTGACCATCTACCGCAAGCGCGAGGTCAACATTGAGACCGAGCGCAAGCCCAAGACCCGCACCACCGAAATCACGGCGGACGAATTTTACGTCGCTGTGCTGTCCAATGAGGCTAAGGTCGTGCTGGCAAAGTTCAAGGCGTAAGGGGGCGTGCGCGTGCCGGATTATACCTTTTACGTAGAGGATTACCTGGGCGAGGACATCCCGGAGAAGGAGTTCCCCCGCTTCATCAGACGCGCCGGGGACGAGCTGCGCCGTATGCGGGAGATGTACGCTGTGGCCCCGCGCCAGGGGCTGGACCCGGAGCTGGCCGAGAGCATGGCGCTCTGCGCTGTGGCTGACGCAATGTACGAGTTCGCGCAGGAGGACGAAGCCCGGGGCATTGCGAAGGTGAGCGTCGGCAGCGTGAGTGAGACCTACACCGCGCCGCCCGAGCTGTGCTCCCGCACGCTGGCAGACCGGGCGGCGCATTTCCGCCACGAGGCGGGCTACTATCTGCGAATCGGGCGGTGGCTGCCCCATGAATAAGCTGTACCGCGATACCGTGACGCTCTACCACGCCGACGCGGCGGCGCAGACCGTGGTGCGCACCGTACTGCGGGGCGTCTGCTGGCAGCAGGGCCGCCGGGAGCTGCCCGACGCAGGCGGCACACGCCGGGGCACGGCGCTGCTGGTGGTCATCCCGGAGACGACGGCCCGGTACGGCGCGGACTATACGCTGGCACCGGGGGACAGGCTTTTCCCCGGCGAGGGCCCGGCGCTGACTTGGGCCGACTGGCCGGGCTTTGTGCCCGCGGCGGTGGAGGGTGCGGCGCTGGTGCAGTACGTGCTGCCGATGCGGCTGCGCGGTAAACCGCACCATGTCGAGGCCGGTGCCTGGTGGAACGGAAGCGGAACGGGCGTGAGGAGCCTGACAAGGTGAGAATTTTTTTGGCTTCTCCCCCGGGGGAGAAGCTGCCGCCCGCAGGCGGCTGATGAGGGGCGAGCTAGCGAGCGCAGCCCCTCGGGGAAGGCTTTAGAGAAGGAGGCAAACCATGCTTACAAAAATGACGGCCTTTCTGGCCCGGGCCCCTGCCCTGCAGGGGCTTTCTTTGACGGTGGGGGACGTTGGCCCCGCGCCGTACACGGCGGGGCTGTGGTGCCGGGGCATCACGGTGCTGGACCGGCGGGAAAACCTGCTGGGCCGCGTGACACAGCGCTGCCGGGCGGAGTTCACGCTGCGGCTCTGCCTGCCGCGCACCGATGCCGACAACGCCGCGCGGCTGCTGGATCTGCAGACCTGGGCGGCAGCGGAGAGCGCCGCAGGCCGCGGGCCGGTGCTGGGCAACGCGGGGCGCGAGGTCCTGCGCGCCGAGCAGGGCCGTATGGAGCGCGCCGACGCAGGCGGCACGGTGGTCTACACCGTGCGTTTACAAGCGGAATACACACAAGTTTATACGGAGGAAACCACATGAAAATTGAACGCAAGTACATGGCCCACTACCTGAACGCCGCCTTTGGCAGCGGCGACGCCAGCTACACCCGCCTGGGCAGCGATCTGGAGGAATACTCCCCCGAGCTGACCGCGAACGTGGAGAAAAAGTCGAATATCGTCGGTGAGACGACGGTTACGATCAACGGCTACCAGAAACAGGGCGAGGTCAGCCCCTACTACGCCGAGCCGGGCGACCCGCTGTTTGAGCGTCTGCAGGCCATCATCGACGGCGATCTGGTGCTGGATGACCTGAAAACCGACATCGTCGAGGTCAAGCTCTGGGACAAGGATACGGCGGGGGCGTACCCCGCAGTGCGCGAGGAATGCTACATCGAGGTCGTCAGCTACGGCGGCGACACCACCGGCTACCAGATCCCGTTCAACGTGCATTACACCGGCGTCAAGACGAAGGGCACGTTTGACCCGGCAACCAAGAAGTTTACGCAGGCGTGACAGGCAAAAGAGCGGCTGCCGGAAGGCTGCCCCTCATCCGGCGCTGCGGCGCCACCTTCAGTCTACGCGCTAAAAGCCGCCTTCGGCGGTTGCGCTCCGACACGCGCTTGCGAGCGCAGCCCCTCGGGGAAGGCTTTGAAGAAAGGAGAGTACGATGGAGCTGAACATTGACACCGGCGTGGAGGAATTCCGCGTCAACGGGCGCGGGGTGCTGCGCTTTAACCCGGCAGACCCGAACCTCTACCACCGCTTTTTTGCGGCGGGGGCAGAGCTTGACGGCTACGACGCCGCGCTGACAAAGGCGCTGGCGGCGCTGGACGGCGACGAGCAGCAGCGCGCCGCGGCGGGGCTGGCCCTGCTGAACGAGTACGACGGCAAGATCAAGAAGCTGCTGACCGGCATCTTTGGCGCGGAGAACGACTTTGACGCGATCCTGGGCGGGGTGAACCTGGCGGGCGTCGGGGCCAACGGCAAGCGTGTGGTGCAGAACCTTTTGGAGGCGCTGACGCCGATCCTGCGCGAGGGCGCCGAGCGCCGCCTGACCGCTGCCGCCGATGCCGCCGCAGCCCGGGCCGATGCCGCCCGCGCCGAGCGGGGCGCAGTATGACCGGGGCGTGGGGACTGCCGATGCAGGCGGAGCTGGGCGGCGTGCGGTATGCCATCCGCAGCGATTACCGCGACGTGCTGGAGCTGCTGCGCTGGCTGAACGGCCAGGCAGACCCGGCGCTGGACCAGAGCGAGCGCTGGTACGTGGCCATGCGGCTGTTCTACCCGGAGTTTGCCGCACTGCCGCAGCCGCTTTGGCCCGATGCCACGCAGTTTTTGACGGAGTTTTTGGCGGCGGGCCGCCGCGAGCAGCCCCGCCCCGGCCCCGCGCTGATGGACTGGCAGCAGGACGCACCGCTGATCGCCGCGGGCATCAGCAAGGCCGCGGGGCAGGATGTGCGCACGCTGCCCTACCTGCACTGGTGGAGCTTTCTGGCGTGGTTCGATGCCATCGGCGAGGGGAGCTTTGCGACGGTGGTGGCCATCCGTGATAAGCTGCGCCGCGGCAAGCGGCTGGAAAACTGGGAGCTGGACTATTACCGCACCCACCGCGCCGTGGTGGAGCTGCGGGGCGTGGAGAGCGCCGAGGAACAGGCGGAGAAAAGGCGGCTGCTGGAATTGCTGGGGGGATGAGAAATGCAGGAGATAACCTTTGACGAACTGTCAACGCTGAAGCAGCCCTCGGCGTCCCTGCGCACGGCGCTGGATAAAATTTCTGCGGCGCTGGGGAGCGTGGGCGACGCCGGGCAGCAGGCGCGCAGCGTTGTGGACGAGCTGCGCGTGTCGCTGCGGGCTGCGGCGGCACAGAGCGTGAAAACGGCCCGCAGTCTGGCAAAATTTGACGAGATCAACCGCCTGTCCGCCCCGGCGGAGGACAAAACGGCGGCGCCGGAAAAGCAGAAAAAGGCCGCCGAGGCCGCGGCGAAGGCCGAGAAGGCCGCAAGATCCACCACCGGCACCGCGGCACGCCGCAGCGGTACAGCGGGCAGCGACCTGAGCGGCCTGACGGCAGTCTGGCAGAGTGTGCTGGAGAGCCTGCGCGGTGCGTGGGCGGATTTCTGGGCGTACCTGCAGGAATTTTTTGCACCGTTCGCCGCGGCGTGGCAGACGGTTTGGCAGGGACTTTCCGCGGTGGCAGTCGGCGTATGGGAGCAGCTCTGCGCGGCGCTCTCTACGGTGGTCCAGCCCGCGCTGGCGCTGCTGGACACGGTCTGGCAGGGGCTTTGGGCGGGCATGGAGCAGGCGTGGGCCGCCTACGGCCAGCCGATTCTGGACGGCCTTGCGCAGGGGTGGCAGAACGTTGTCGGCATCGTTTCGGCGCTGTGGAGCGAGGTGCTGCAACCTGTGCTGGTGCAGCTGTTTGACCTGCTGGGTGCGCTCTGGACCGCGCACCTGCAGCCGCTCTGGAACGAGCTGACGGCGTGCCTCGGCGCGGTGACAACGCTGCTGCTGACGCTGTGGAACACCGTGCTGGCCCCGTTTGTGCAGTGGCTCATCACGGCGCTGGCCCCCGTGGCCGTGCAGGTGTTTGCGGCGCTGGGCACGGCGGTGACCGGTGCGGCGGGCATCATTGCGGACGGCATCACGATTGCGCTGGCGGTGCTGCGCGGAATGGCCGACTTTTTGACCGCCGTGCTGCGGGGCGAGTGGGACGCTGCCTGGGCTGCGATGGCCGCGACGGTCTCTACCGTGTGGGGACGCATCGTCTCCATTGTGCAGACGGCGGTCTCCACGGTGCTGGGCGTTGTGCGCAGCATGGTCGCGGCCATTGCGGCGGCCATCAACGGGCTGCTGTCGGCCATCGGACGTGCCAAAAGCATGGCGGGCAGCGTGCTGGGCGGCGCGGGCAAGCTGGTCAGCAGCCAAAGTGCGCTGCCCGGGCTGGGCTACGCGGCGTCGGTGCCGGTCCCGGCGCTGGCGCAGGGGGCGGTCATCCCGCCGAACCGGCAGTTTTTGGCGATGCTCGGTGACCAGACAACCGGCACGAACGTGGAAGCGCCGCTGGCGACCATCAAGCAGGCCATGGCGGAGACGTTGGCCGGCTGGCAGGGCGGCGCGGACGGCCAGCCCATCAACATTTACATCGGCGAGGAGCTGCTGGACAGCGTCATCGCCAACAGCCAGAATCGCCGCGCCCTGCGCAGCGGCGGGAGGTGAAGCGTGGAAATTCTGAACATTGACGGCACGGCGCTGCCCGCGCCGAGTGCGTACAAGGTGCAGCTCTCCGATCTGGACAGCAGCGGCACGGGCCGCACCGAGGACGGCGTTCTTGTGCGGGAGCGGGTGCGCGGCGGCGTGGCAAAGATCAGCGCCGGCTGGGCGGCGCTCTCGACGGCGGACTGCGCCAAGGTGCTGAACGCCACAGCACCGGACAGCATGACTGTGCAGTATTTTTTTGGCGGCGTGCGCACGGCGAAGATGTACGCCGGGGACCGCACCGCCGACTTGAAGGCCGCCCGCGACGGGCAGGCCGTGTGGGAGGTGGCGGTGAATCTGATCGAGTTTTAATGCAGAATTTTGCAGGTGGTAGGGGCCGGACATGTCCGGCCCGCGGCCTTACCGCAACAGGCCGTCTATGGGATGGCTGCGGGCGGGGCATGCCCCGCCCCTACTTGGATGTGGAAACGAGGTGAGTGACAATTTATTCCGTATCGGATGCCTATAAAACCGCGATCCGCGCACGGACGCGAACCGATCAGGTGACGGGCACGCTGACGCTGACAAACGGCACGGTGCTGAATCTGGACGCGGCAGACCTCATGAGCGGGTCGCTGACGCTGGACAACCAGTGCGTCACGGGGGAGGAGCTGGCCTTTGGCTGCGCCTACCTCGGCCAGGCGGCGCTCAACCTGCGCACCGACCTGAGCCGCTATGCATTTTACGGCGCAAAGCTCGTGCTGCACTACGGCCTGCAGCTGCCCGGCGGGCGGTGGGAGACCGTGCCGCTTGGCGTTTACACGGTGGCCGAGGCCGAGCGGCGCGCGCTGTATGTGAGCATCAAGGCCTATGACAACATTCTGGCCTTGCAGCAAAAATACGATGGTACGACGATGCAGGGCACGGCCTATGCGTTGCTGGGGCAGATCGCGGCGGCCTGCGGGCTGACGCTGGGCCAGACCGAGGCCGAGATCGGCGCACTGAACCCGAACGCTGCCCTCGTCTGCCAGCTGAGCGGCACGGACGGCCTGTCTACCTGGCGGGAGTGCGCCGCCGCTGTGGCACAGCTGGTGGGCGGCTTTGCGGCGGCGGACCGCGCGGGGCGGCTGGTGCTGCGCACCTTTGCCGAAAAGCCCTGTGCCGCGCTGACCGCGGCGGCGCGCAGCGAGGCGGCGGTCTCGGATTTTGCCTGCCACTACGCGGCGCTGAGCATCGAGACCGACAACGGCAGCTTTGCCGCGGGCCGCAGCCAGGATACCGGTCTGACGATGCGCATTTCCAACATGACGCTGGCCGAAAAGGGTCTGCCCGCCACACGGCAGCAGATCACCGACAACCTGTTTGCGGCGCTGCAAAGGCTGGACTACGTCCCGGCCACCGTGACGATGCCCGGCGACCCGGCGTTTGAGCCGGGGGACCGCGTGGCGCTGCCGATGGAGGACGGCACTGCGCCCGAGATGCTTGTGACGCATTTCGTCTGGCGCTACCGCGGGCGGCAGACCTTAAAGGGCGTGGGCCGCAACCCTTACTTAGGCGGCACAACGGACGGCGCGACGGAAAAAGCGCTGCGCCGCTTACAGAACAGCGCCGAGAGCAAGCGGATCGTGTATTACAGCTTCACGAACCCGGCGGAGCTGGCAGTGCAGACCGTGGAGACGCCCGCCGTGGCAATTGCCTTCACGGCAGTGGAGGAGACGAGCGCTATGTTCCTGGCGCAGCTGCTGCTGGACGCAGCGCCCGACACCGGCAAGGTACTGACGCTGACCGTGCGGTACTATATAAACGACGTGCCGGTGGAAAACTTTGCGCCGCAGCAGCGGCTGGAGACGGGCGCGCACACGCTGGCGCTGTTCTACCCGTTTGCGTCGGTGGAGGCCGGGACGGTCACGCGGCTGTCGGTGCGGCTGGTCTGCGCGGGCGGCACGGTGAAGATCGCGCCCTACGGCATCAAGGCCACCGTGACCGGGCAGGGCATGGCAAGCGAGACGCCGTGGGACGGCACGTTGGAATGTGAGGAGACACTGCTGCCGATTGCAATAAAAGCACGCAGCATCGATGTATAAAATGAAGGGAGCGGATGCAATGACCCTGCACGGTCATACGCGCATTGAACTGACCGATGTGCACACCGGCGCGGTGGAGGTGGTGGAGAGCGATAATCTTATCACCAACGCAGTGTCGGACATTTTTAACGGCTACGGCGGCAGCCTGAACAAGGCCATGCTGCTGTGGCGCGGCGACCAGGGGTACACGAATGCCCCGAAGGATCTGGTGACGATGTTTTACGGCGGCCTGCTGCTGTACGACACGCCGCTGGGCAGCGACCCGGCCACAGTGTTTGCCCCGGCGGGCGCGGGCGTTGTGGGCACGGCGATGGCCGGGCAGGTCAACGCGACCAAAAACACGGTGCGCGGCAGCGCCAACCTGACCGAGACGAAGATCGACCCGTGGAGCGGCGTCGTGACCTACGTCTATGAGTTCGCGACGAGCCAGGCCAACGGCGTCATCGGCTCGGTCTGCCTGACCCACCCGATGGGTGCGTACTACTCCGAGATGATCGACGCGCCGGACGCGGCCGCCTGCAACGCGGACCGGCTCGGCTTTGGCGGGGCGCTGGGCGGTGACCAGCTGCTGACGGGCCTTTTGGCCAAAACGACCTACCCCACCGACGAGAAGGGTGTGCTGCTCTACGCCGACCCCGAGGCGGACGAGGCCGTGGCCGGGTATCTGAACGCCGACGAGGGCATGCTGGAGCTGCGGCATCATGCGCTGGGGCTGAAAACGCTGGACCTGTTCCGCCGCGACCCCACCGGCCTGTGGGACAGCCTGCGGAGCACCGACACGCTGGATGTGGCGGACTTTTTGCAGGTGGATTCCTCCGCCGGGGAGGACTACTGCCGCATCTGCTTTGACGCGGAGGCGGATAAAATCTATCTGGTGTCTGCGCCGGAGGTTGACTACATTGGCGCAATGGACGTTGTAAAAATACGTGAGTACGACAGAAAAACGCTGGCGGCAAAGGACTACACCGTGCCGAACAACACCGGCGTTGATCTGCAGTCCTTCATCAGTGAGAACCGCGGCACGCCGCTGAACGGCACGGTCTACGGCGGAAGCCTTTACATGGTCCAGGACCAGGCTGAGCAGATCTATCGCTTCCCGCTGGCTGACCCCACCGATGTGCAGGCCGTGACGATGCACGGCGACGACATGGCGTACCTGTCCGACGCCCACGACGGGCGGCTGTACTGCTACTACCGCACCCGCGCCGTGGTGCTGAACACCGGGAAGAACGAGCTGTTCTCCTGCGAAGCGGCGGGCTACGACAACACGACGTCGGGCTTTTCCACAACGGCGCCGGTGCTGGGCGAGCCGCTGACGCCGCTGCGCCGCTACTACGGCGACAGCCGCATCCGTACCGAGCGTGTGCTGCGGGCAAACTATCTGGCGACGATCAACGACCTGCCGAAGTCGGTGGAAAAGACCGCCGACAAGACGATGAAGGTCATCTACACCCTGCGCAGAGGAGGCTGAGGATGCAGCAGACAGGAATTTTTGCGGGCCGCACCGAGGTGCGCTGCCCCTACGCCCGCTGGGGCTGGACCCGCGGCGGGGGCAAGGTCTGGCACGGCGGGCTTGACCTGGCCGGGCTGGACGACGCGACGATCCGAATGCCCTACTATAAAGGCAAGCGCATCACGGGCCGCGTGACCCGGGCGCGTATCGTCACGGACAGGCGCGACAAGACCTGGGAGTGGGGCTATTATGTCTGTGTTCAGCTGGACCGCGGGCAGACGCCCGACGCCGTGAACTTTTTGTATTTTGCCCACTGTGCGTCGCTTCTGGTCAAGACCGGGCAGCGCGTGGCAAGCGGGGACGCGCTGGCTGTCATGGGCAATACCGGCAATGCGGCGCTGGCCGACCCGCCGTACAGGCACTGCCACCTGGAGGTGCGCGCCGCAGCGGGCGGCGTCGGGCTGGACCCGACGGTGTATGCGGGGTGCGAGAACGCTGTCGGCGTGTACGGCGCGGCGGGACGGATGCAGGTCATCACGGTGGGGCCGGTCACCCAGGGCGATGCGGACGCGGTTTTGGAAGTCTGCCGGGCCCGCGGGCTGGTGGATGCCGGACTGTACAGAAGCGAATGGAGGGATGCTTAATGGAAAAACGAAATCTGTTTGTCAGCGGCAAGGCCGTTGTGGCGGCGGTGTGCGGGGCGTTCACGGCAGCGTTCGGCTGGCTGGGCTGGCTTGTTGTGGCGTGGGCCGCCTGCATGGCGCTGGACTGGGTCAGCGGCAGCGCCGCCGCGGCCAGCAGGGGCGCGTGGTCGAGCGCTGCCGCCCGGGCCGGCATCTGGCATAAGGCCGGGATGGTGGTCGTTGTGCTGGTGTGCGCCCTGACCGACGCCGTGCTGGCGGTGGCCGTTGCCAACCTTCCCGGGCTGGGCCTTGAGGTGAACGGCGTGGTGCTGCCGGTGGTGCTGGTGTGGTACATTTTTACCGAGCTCGGTTCCATTGCCGAGAACGCCGCCGCCATGGGTGCACCCGTGCCCGGGTGGCTGGTAAGGATTTTGGCGCAGGGGAAGGAAGGGGCAGAAAAGTGAGGTGCGCGGCAGCGATGGCCGGAGGGGCTTTGCCCGTGAATGGGCGGCAGCTTTGCCTTCCCCCAAGTGGGGGAAGGTGGCCCCGCAGGGCCGGATGAGGGATGAGCTTGCGAAAAGCAGAGCGCGAACGGGAAATCACCGCAGGGCTGCCCCTCATCCGCCCTCGGGCGGGCCTCGGGCACCTTCCCCCAAGGGGGAAGGCTGACAACGTGAACCTGCGAGTCAGTAAAAAAGAAGGGGTATCTGTCGCATGAACGGCAGATACCCCTTTTTTATTTTGCTTACAGGTAATTTTTCAGGTCGCTCTTGTTCGTGGCGCAGCGCTCGGCGGCCTCGCGGGTGATGCGGCCTGTGCTGACAAGGCGGGCCAGGTCGGCGTTCAGGCTGTGCATACCAAGGGCCGCGCCGGATTGCAGGATGCTCGGGATCTGGTAGCACTTGCCCTCGCGGATCAGGTTTGCGACGGCGTCGGTGCCCACCAGAATCTCCGTGGCGGCGCAGCGGCCCTTGCCGACGGCCAGCGGCAGCAGCTGCTGGGTGATGACGCCGCGCAGCACGGCGGCCAGCTGGCCGCGGATCTGGTTCTGCGCACCGGCAGGGCAGACGTCGATGATGCGGTCAATCGTCTGCGCCGCGCCGATGGTGTGCAGCGTGCTCATGACAAGGTGTCCGGTCTCGGCAGCCGTGACGGCAGCGGAAATCGTCTCATAGTCGCGCATCTCGCCGACGAGGATGACGTCGGGGTCCTCACGCAGGGCGCTGCGCAGTGCCGAAGCAAAGCTGCGCACATCGGCGCCGACCTCGCGCTGGTGGATCAGCGAGCAGCGGCCCTGATAGACGTACTCGATGGGGTCCTCAATCGTGATGATGTGGTCGCTGCGCGTCTTATTGATGTGGTCGATCATGGCGGCCAGCGTGGTGGATTTGCCGCTGCCCGTGGGGCCTGTGACCAGGATCAGGCCGCGCGGCTCGTCGGCCAGCTTTGTCAGAACGGGCGGCATGGCCAGCTCCTCCAAGGTCGGGATGGAGTCGTTCAGCAGGCGCAGTGTGGCCGCGGCCCTGCCCTGCTGGTAAAAGACGTTCACACGGCTGCGGGTACCGTCGGGCGCGACAAGCGCAAAGTCTGCGTCGATGCGCTCCGATGTGATGGCCTCGCGGTGGGCCTCGTCCATCAGGCTCAAAATCAGCGAGCGTGTCTCTGCCGCCGAAAGCTGGACCGGTGCCTCCGCCAGATGCCCGTCGATGCGGAACATCAGCGGCAGCCCCTCGGAGATATGAATATCGCTGGCCTTGCTGTTCCGCGCCAGCGCGGTGAGCTCATGGATCTGCATGGCAGTTACTCCTCCCGTCACTCCTCATAGAACGTGATTTTCAGCAGCTCCTCGGGGGTGGTTTCGCCCTCGCGGACGAGCTGAAGGGCGGCCTCGCGCAGGCTCGTCATGCCCTGGCTGCGGCGGGCGGCCTCGGTCAGCTGCGCCTGCGTTGCCCCGGCAGAAATCAGTTCGCGCAGCTCACGGTTGATGATGACCAGCTCGTGGATGGCGATACGCCCGCGGTAGCCCGTGCCGTTGCACTGGGTACAGCCCGTGCCGCGGCGCACAAACGGGATGTCAGGCCCTAAATAGGTGCGCTCCTCCGCCGTGACCGGCATCTGCTTGGCGCAGTGCGGGCAGACGCGGCGCATCAGACGCTGAGCCACGAGGCCCGCGACGGAGTTTGCGACCATGTACCGCTCGACACCCATATCCTCCAAACGGACAATGGACGACAGTGCGTCGTTTGTGTGCAGCGTTGAGAAAACCATGTGGCCCGTGATGGCCGCACGCACCGAGATGGACGCTGTCTCGGCGTCGCGCGTCTCGCCGACCATGATGACGTCGGGGTCCTGGCGCAGCAGGGCGCGCAGACCGCTCTCAAACGTCAGGCCGGCAATGTTGTTGACCTGCGTCTGGTTGATGCGGGCCAGGTTGCGCTCCACGGGGTCCTCGATCGTCGAGACGTTGACCTGCCGCTCGGCAATCGTCTGCAGGACCATGTACAGCGTCGTCGTTTTGCCGGAGCCTGTCGGTCCGGTCAGATAGACGATGCCGTTCGGGCGGTTCAGCAGCGGCAGAAAGCGCTTGTAGGTCTCGTCGTTCATGCCGAAATGGCTGGCATTTTTGATGTAAGTGTTGCTGGACAGAATACGCAGAACGGCCTTCTCGCCAAAGACCGTCGGCAGGATCGAAACACGGACGTTGACGTCGGGGCCGGTCTCGAGGCGTGCGCGGAAGTGGCCGTCCTGCGGGATGCGGTGCTCGGCAATGTCAAGGTTCGACATGATTTTGATACGCGCGATCAGCGGCTGGTGCAAAGCACGCTGCAGCGTCACATAGTCAATAATGACGCCGTCGATGCGCATACGGACCTTCGTCTCGCCCTCGAACGGCTCGATGTGAATATCCGACGCCGTCGTCGTGACGGCACGCTGCACAAGGCTGTTCAGCAGACGGATGATGGGCGCATCGAGGTCGCCGCCCTCGGCAGTCATGTCGATGGCCAGATCCTCGGTCTGGGCGGCGGCCATATCGCTGTCGTTGGCGGTGCGGGCCGCCTTGCGGGCGCTGACCTCGGCGTAATAGTAGCGGATGGCGCGGCGCAGCGGCTCCAGCTCGGCCAGCACGATCTCCGGTTCGAGGCCGGTCAGCTGGCGGATGTCTTCGAGGGCGTAGTAGTTCAGCGGGTCGTTGGCGGCAATCGTCAGTGCGCGCGGACTCTGCGCAATCGGCAGCATATCGTACTTCTGCGCAAGCTCCTGCGGGACCTTCTCAACGGCGGTCACATCGACGTTGGTGTGCTCGATGTCAATCATTGTAAGCTGGAGGCGCTGGGCCAGTGCCTCCAGGACCTGACGCTCATTGACGTAGCCAAGCTCCTGCAAAGCCTGGCCGACGCGCAGGTCGCGGTGCTCTTTCTGGTAGGCAAGGGCGGTGTTCAGCTGGTCGGGCGTGATATAGCCGAACTCGATCAGAACGTCGCCGAGGCGGATGTTTTTCACGGCTGTACGCCTCCTTTGTCACAGAGGATCACGTTCAGGGATACATTGAACGCCGTGGCCGTCACGGCGCTGCCGTCGGTGTCGGCGAAGCTGCGGGTATCGATGGAGAAGGATACAAGCTGTACGGACGGGTAGTTCGCGGCCATGTCGTCCAGCATCGAAAGAAAATCACTATCCTCGCCCGTGCAGCAGAAGCTGATCGCCACGCTGCGGTAATAGCCCGGCTGGTCGTAGTCCGGGATGAGGTCGGAGGCTAAGATCTGCTGCAAAATGGCGTTGCCCTGGGCCGTCGTGCCGGCGGTGTCGGCGGTGATGCTGTCGTCGTCACCGGCAAAGGCGGACGCGGCTGCGCTGGGGGCAGCGCTCTGTCCGGCGTTCTCACTGGCGGTATAATAGGTAAGGCTCTGGGTCACGGGCTCGCCGATGGTCAGCGAGTCGGGCTGTAAATTGTGGTTCAGCTCCAGGCTTGTCACCAGCGTGTCCAGCTCGTCACTGCTCAGCAGGCTGTAGTAGTTGGCGTTGGCGGTCTGCAGTTCGCCCCAGTTGTTGTTTTTCTCGGCGGCGTAGGTGCCGGCCAGCATGATCGCATCCTGCATGGAGGTCTGGGCGTCCTGCGCCTCGCGCAGATCGGCGTCGGCCTGCTGGTGGTTCTCAATGCCCGGAATCAGCAGGAACCGGACAAAAAGCACAACGAACGCCAGCATCAGAACGACGTACAGCAGAATTTTATCGCGCTTTGTCATTGGTGCAATTTCCATAGCGCCCTCCTTTACTGCTGCGGCGCTGCCAGCACACAGCGCAGATCGATGGAATAGCCGTCGTCATCGGCCTTGTAGCCGGTGTAGCTGACGGTGGAAAACACCCCGCAGTTCTGCAGGGAACGGATGTAGGCCGGAATGTCGATGACCTGGGAGGAGTTCGCGTTAAAGAGCAGCTCGCCCGTCGATGCGTTGTAGTCGGTGAACTGGATCGTGATGCCGGACCCGCCGGCAGCCTCGACGCGGTGCAGCAGACTGCTGGTCACGTCGGGGTAGCTGTTCAGCAGCTCGGTCATCCCGTCGGAATAGTCGGTCAGTGAGCGGAACTGCGCCGCAGACTCGGAATCCTGCGTTGCGGCGCGGTATGGCTCGGTATTGTCGCTGCACCAGTTCAGGATGTCCTCCCGCTGGCTTTTCAGCATCGAGGTGTGCAGCGTCAGCACACCCCAGCCCAGCATGGAGACAGCCACGACAGCAAGGCCGGGCACCAGCGTCCGCAGGCCCTGGCTGCGGGACTCCGACTTGGCCGCACCGGCGGCCTTCTGCCAGCGCAGATAAAAGTTGTTCTGTTTCATAGCCATAATGATAAGCCCCCGGGGCAAGTATTTGCAGGTAAAAATCAGCGTGCGATCAGGTTGCCCGCCGCGTAGAGCACATCGGCCAGCGCGGTGCCGGACGGCAGCCTGACGGTGGGTGAATCCGGGAAGCGGGCCACCTGCAGGCCCAGCGCCTCACAGCCCGGGCGGCAGACCGCAAGGTCGTCCGCCGTGGAACCGGCAAAGCAGACCGTCTCAATGCGGTGCTCGCTCTTGCTGGTCGTGTGGAACTGGATCAGGCCCGAGAGCTTCTGCGCGATCTCGGTGCCGGACTCCGCCGAGCCGCGCGGGTTGAACAGGCGGCTGCGGGTCGAGTAGGTGTACTGCCCCTGCACAAACAGGCAGGCAGAGATCGTGTCATCGTCAAATTGCAGCAGCACGAAGGTTTTTTGCTGCAAATCGGGGATCGTGCGCACGGCCTTGATCGGCGCGGCCAGCCCTAAGTCGATGCTGTACAGCTTGAAGCCGACGGCCTTGGCCAGCGCGTCGTACCCGGCAATGACGCTCTGCTCCACGCGGGTGGCCAGCACGGTATCCACGCGGGTCTTGGCATCGCGGGAGAGCAGCATGTAGTCGTCCAGCGGAGCCCTGACCTCGGCGCCGCCGCTGGCAAGCTCATGGGAGAGCACGGCCATCCGCTTTTTCTCGCTCATGGCGGGCAGCGACAGGATGCGGTGCATGAATTGGCTGCCGCCTGCAATCAGCGCCACGCGGTTCATCGGCAGCTTGTTGGCGGTGAAAAACTCTTTGAGCGCGGCGGTCAGGTCCGCCTCGTTTGTGATGACGCCGTTGATCAGGCAGCCCTCGGGCAGCTCGGTCTGGGCGGCGGCGACAACGCGCGCCCCGCTGCCCGTGGGCGTGCCGACGGCGGCATACACCGTGCGGCTGCACAGATATAAAGAGGTAAGAAGTGCCATGGTGGGCCTCCCGGAATAGAATTTAAATCGCGCCGCTCGACGCGCCGATGGTGCCGTAGGACTGGTAGATGGGCACGATGACCGCGGCCACGATGCCGCCGACCACGAGACCCATAACAACGATCATAACGGGCTCCAGCAGCGTGACAAGGCGCTTGGTCGCCATCTCGGCCTCATAGTCGAGTGTCTCGCTGATGGTCGCCAGCAGGCTGTCCAGCTTTCCGGTCTCCTCGCCGACAGCGACGGAGGAGGAGAGCTTCACTTCAAAACCGTCGATGCCCGCAATCGCCTCCGACAGGCTGTGGCCTGCGCGGATGCTGTCCAGCGCGTCACCGAACTGGCTCTCGATCCAGCGGTTGCCGATGGCGTCGCGTGCCGCGGCCAGTGTCGTGATGATGGGCACGCCGCTGCCGTACAGGTTGGACAGCGTGCTGGCAAAGCGCGCCGTGCAGATCTTGCGGTTCAGCACGCCGACCACCGGCGCGTGCAGGATGAAGCGATCCCACTGGCGGCGGACCTTCGGCTGCGCCAGCAGGAGCTTGCCGCCAAAGACGATGAGCGCCGCCGCGACGAGCAGCACCGGCCAGTTGGCACCGACAAAGTCGCTGACGTCAAACAGCAGCTGGGTCAGGAACGGCAGGGTCTCCATCTGGTCAAACATCGGTTTGAACTGCGGCAGAACAAAGGTCATCAAAATCGCAATAACGCCGACGATCAGCACGGACAGGATAATGGGGTACATCATGCTGTTGCCGACCTGCTGGTTCATCTTGTGCTCGCGCTCATAGTAGGTCGCCATGCGGGCACAGGCGTGGTCAATGCTGCCGGTGCCCTCGGCGCTGCGGATCATGGCCAGCAGCAGGGTGGGGAACGCGGGTGCACAGGACTCCATCGCATCGGACAGCGGCACGCCCTTGCGCAGCTCGCTCAGGATGGCCTCGTACAGGGCCTTCTGGCGGGCGTCGATGGTGCGCTCGTCCGCCATGATGCGGAACGCACGCACCAGCGGCACACCGGCAGTCAGCAGGGTGCCCAGGTTGCGGCAGAAATCCGCCAGCACGGCGGTTTTCAGCGGGCGGAACGTCGCGTGGGCCTTCTGGGCCTCCTGCGCGTCGGTCATGTACAGGCCGTCATTGCGCAGCTTGGCGTAGAGCGCCTCCTCGCTGGGGGCCTCAAGCAGTCCGCGGACGGTCTTGCCCTTCTCATTGGTGGCAGTATAACGAAAACGTGGCATGAGGGAGATTCCTCCGAAAGAAATAGATGAAAGGCTGATTCCCTTGGCCCCCTCTGCGAGGGGGCTCCGCCCGCAGGCGGTGGGGGAGAGAACCTTGCGGCAAACCGAAATATTTCGGTTTGTGGCAAGGTTCTCTCCCTCCGGCCCTGCGGGGCCACCTCCCTCGCAGAGGGAGGCAAGGAGTATCACAAAAACGCGCAGTACCATTCCAAAACGGGCCCGCCAAACAGCATCGCGATCACGATGCCCGCACACAGAAACGGGCCGAAGGCGAAGTGGTCCTTCTTCCCTGCCTTTTTGGAGGCCAGCAGGTATATACCGTACATACCGCCAAAAACAATGCCGAAAAACATCGCCAGCAGCGTATTCTGCCAGCCCAGGAACAGCCCGGCGGCTGCCATCAGCTTGATGTCGCCGCCGCCGAACGCGCCGTCGATGACAAGGCAGAGCAGAAACATCGGCACACTGACGCAGAGCGCACCGATGACGTGCGGCAGCCAGTCGGCAGGGGAGAGCAGCACGCTCACCGCGCCGCAGACCGCCAGCGCCAGATTCAGCCGGTCCGGGATGGTCTGCGTCTCGGCATCAATGAGCGAAACGCTCAGCAAGATCCCGCAGACCGCCAGCGCCAGCAGCGCGGCCCAGCTCATGCCGAACAGCCCGCCCGGCAGGGCGTAGGCAGCGCCGTACCGCCAAGTGCAGCCCAGCGCCAGCACGCCGCCCAAAAGCTCCACCAGCAGGTACCGCGCCGGAATGTGCGCACCGCAGTGGCGGCACCGCCCGCGCAAGAATAACCAGCTGAACACAGGCACTAAGTCCGGCGCACCCAGCGTGTGGCCGCACTGCGGGCATACGCTGCGGCCCTTCAGCGGGTCCATGCCCCGCGGCAGCCGCCACGCGACGACGTTCATAAAGCTGAACAGCGCCGCGCCCAGCAGAAAACGAATGAGTCCCAACAGAAGCTCAAGCAGCAGCATGGCCCACCCCCGCGCCGTATTGCAGTCGGTCCTCCGCGCGGAAAACGCGGTAACCGCCGTCGGCATCATAGATGGCGTACATGCCGTTCTCCTGATACAGGAGCCGCTGCACGGTGTAGCCGTTCGGGTCGATCTGCAAAAGCGTCACGGTGCCGGGCAGTGAGCCCAGCGTGCGGATTTCCTCGGCGATGCCGTCCGCAAAGCCGTCCGCGCTTGTCTGGTCGGCGAACGTCTGCCCGGCGGAGTAGCACTGGGCAGACACGGCACTGGCCGCCAGCCGCGCAGCCTTGACCTGAGCCAGGGCCTCCCGCGCACGGGCCTGATAGCGCAGCTCCGCCGCGCCGGTCACAATAGTATACAGGACAGCGCCCAGCGCCAGCAGTACGGCGAGCTTTTCCGCAAACGCAGCTTTGGCCCAGCGTTCCCCGGTATGGCGCAGCCATGCGCCCAGTCGTGCTGCCAGCATTGTTACACATCCTCTACCATATAATAACGCACTATTCAGTATAGCGTGCCGGGCCTGTATTTGCAAGGAATTTCGCGAAAAAAACTCTGTTTTTTGTTCAAAGCTAACGGAAATTATGGCGAAATCGTGCACAACTTGCCGCTGACCCACTATATTTGGTGTAAATTTGCTGAAATCTCGCGGAGTTTCTTGCGAAAACGTCACATTCCGAGTATAATGGCAATATATATAATCTGATATTGTGTCTAATTGTAACCTTTCACCGGAGAAACGACGGGAGCATCTATGGTGCAGTACAATAAAAATATAAAAAACAAAAAGAAAGGCTTTACGCTGGTGGAGCTGATGGTCGTTCTGGCTATCACGGCCATTCTGGCGGCGCTGGTCGGCGGCGGGCTGATCGCCTACACGCGGCTGGCCCGGTTCGAAAAGAACGAGGCCAACGCCCGCACGCTGTTCCAGACGGCGCAGATCTCCCTGACCCGGATGGAGACGGCGGGGGAGCTGGATGCGTTCCGCCGGCAGGTCATGGAGGAGGGCGACACGGGCGACCACTTCCAGAACGACGTCACTGTGACCGACGCGGGCGGCAATACCCTTGTGAGCCGCACCAAGACCGAACTGAACCAGAACGTGGCCGCGCTCTACTATGACCGCACGGGCGCTGCCGCGGGCAACCATAACGCGCTGGTGGAGCGGCTGCTGGGCGATTACATCTACGACGCCTCGCTGCTGAATGCCTCGATCTGCGTCGAGATCGACGTGCAGAGCGGGCAGGTCTACTCGGTCTTTTACGATACCAAATCCGATAAGCTCCGCTTCAATCAGGACGGTGCTACGAATATTTATGACCGCAGCTATGACCACCGCCGCAATGACACCCTTGTCGGCTACTACTCTGCCGAGGACCGCGTCAACGTTGTGCAGCTGGTGCAGACGAAGCTGAAGGTCAAGAATCCCCGCCTGACGAACGGCGAGACGCTGACCCTGAGCTGGAGCGGCAACTCCAGCCTCGGTGATCTGGACACCTCCTACACGGCCACGGCCTACGCCGCCGGGGACACCGGCGACAATCGAAAACCGCTGTTTACCATCACGATCAAGCGCGACACCGCGGGTGCGGCGGATGATAACAAGCAGGTCATCACCAAGATGCCTGTTACGATTTATACGTATGATAATGCGGGCCAACGGACAGAAACCAAGAAAGAACTCTACTTCCCGCTAAGCTACAACAAGGGCAGCTTTGTGCTGACGCTGGACGCCATGGCGGACGCGGCGCTGCTGCGTGCGTGTGAGAACGACGAGGTTGCCGCCACGAGCCTGTACAGCATCACCCGTCTGCTGAACGACCCGAAGGACATCTACATTGCCATGCGCGCCGAGCCGCGGGAGAACTACAGCGATACCTACACAGCCAGCAAAGAGGAAACGACGAACGAGGAAAACACCCTGCTGGCCAAGGGCGGCACGGCGGTCACGGCTGACCTGAAATATTTCCGCCATCTGTACAACCTGCGCTGGTCTGCGGATTGGAAGATTGACGACAAGGGCACCTACACGCTGACCCCTCAGGCCAGCAACAGCACCGGCCTGAACTGGACGGGCGGCGGCGTCGCGGTCTACTGCGCGTCGGGTGAGCGGTACCCGGCGGCCAAGGTGCCGTCCCTCAATGACCCTGTCGCCTGGCCGACGATCCCGGAGCTGGGCGAAAAAATCGAACTTACGAGCAAAACAACGGTCCTTACAACCAAGACGACCCGTGTGCCCATCCTCAATCTGCAATTGAGCAGCAAGTCCGTTGCAAAAACCGGCAAGGCAGAGAAGGACGAGCTGGCCGACCACTATGTCGGCCTTATCGGCGAGAACAAGGGCAAAATTTCTTACATCACACTGCGCGACCCGGACATCCAGGTCAACGTCAAGACCGAGACCGTCGACGCCGGTACGCTGCCGAACGAAAAGCAGCTCAAGCTGACTGCAACCAAATTCGTCACGGCGCTGGCGAAGGACGACGAGAACTGGCGCGATGTGCGCGCCGTCGGCGCACTCTGCGGCGTCAACACCGGCACGCTGGAAAACTGCGCCCTGACCCGCGGCACGAACTCCTCGACCAGTGCGCTGGTGGCCGCGGCGCTGGCGTTTGACAACACTACCACCGCAACGCAGCGCAAAGCGCAGACGCAAAACGCTGGCGGCAAAAGCTATACCTATTATACAGACGAGCCGCGCGGCATTGGCGGTCTCGTCGGCGTTGCCATACCCAAAGCCGAGTCCGTCATGCAGGACCTGACCGTTGCGTCGGACGTGACGGTGGCGGGTCTGCTTGTGGACGAGAACACGAAAAGCGTTACAGACATAGCGGCAGACCAGCAGGCCGAGAAGGCCCGCTACGCCGCTGCGGCGGCCGGGCCGGGTGAAAAGAACTCCCTCTGGCGCAGCGTCGGCGTGGGCGGCGTGTTCGGCACGGTGGACGCTACCCAGATGAAAACGAACGGTGATACGAACATCGTCAACAACGGCTTTGTGACCGGCAACGGCTTTACGGGCGGCGTCGTCGGCAACCTGTTTACGACAGGCGCAAATACCAGCGCCCCGAGCCTGACGGGCCTGAGGAACAACGGCACGGTCAGCGCGGGTGCCAACTATAAGGGCGATACCGCGGGCGATGCGCGCAGCCTGGTGCTGGGGCAGTTCTTCGGCGGCATTGCGGGCTACGGCAGGGGCGTGACCCTGCAAGGCTGCGAAAGCGTGACCCGTAGCGACCTGACCGAGACCCAGCTCAAGGAGCAGGTCAAGGCGGGCTTCGACGAAACCGGCACATTGACCGACGCCAGCCCCCTCAAGGGTGATTTCGTCGGCGGCCTTGTCGGCTACGGCAAGGAAATTGTGCTGAACGGCTGCAAGACCGGCAAGGGCTACGTGCTCGGCAGCCGGTTTGTGGGCGGTCTGGCCGGTGGCTTTACCGGCAGCGGCGTACAACAGAACGATACGAACAGCAGTGACGTCTTTGGCAGCCGCTACGTCGGCGGCATCGTGTCGGTCAACGGCAGCAACAGCCAAATCAGCGGCATGACCAATACGGGTCTGGTCGCGGCCTTTGGGCAGAACGCGGCCTACGTCGGCGGCATCGTCGGCGTCAATGATGCCGGCTGGGGCGGCAGTAAAGACCCAACTGCCACAGCCACCGTGCGGAACTGCGCCAACCGTATGTCCGGCGACAACGCCACCGATACCCGCCGCATCAACCTGTTAAAGGGGCTGAGCGGCTGCGCCGACTACGTCGGCGGCATCGCGGGCTGCAACGGCAAAAACGGCGTTGTTACGTGGGATGAGAACGGCACCCCGACGCTGGGTGCTATCCTGTACGGCAACAACTACGTGGGCGGCGTGGCCGGTTATAACGATGAAAATGCGACGATCTCCAACACCTCCGGCCAGAACCTGACCATCAGCGGCCAGATCGTGGCGGCGGGCAAGGCTGTCGGCGGCATGATCGGCCTGAACTGCGCCTCCACGCTGCCCTCCGCCACTGTGGCGGTCAGCCGCGTGGCGGGTCAGCAGCTTGTCGGCGGCGTCATCGGCGCCAACCTGCCGGTGGGCGGCTTCACCGTGACGGGCGGCGCGTTTATAACAGATGTGGCCTCGGGCCGCGTCGAGGCCGACGCCGTCGCGGGCGGCATCATCGGCTACAACCGTCTGCTGACGCCCAAGCGCGCGGGCGTCACGCTGGAGGCGCTGCTGCCGACGATTGACCAGAACACCGGCGTGCTGACCGACAGCACCGACGCGCAAACGGCGGACGGCACAATCACCCTTGCTAACTTCCAGAACAAGCTCAACCTGCAGGCCGACATCTACGTCGGCGGCATCGTCGGCGCAAACGACGCCAATACGAAGCTGACGATTCAAAAGGCAACCAACGGCGCAACGCAGAACGCCCTGTCCGTCGGCGGCCTGAACCCGTCCAACAACGGCGCGTTTAAAGGCGGCGTATCGCTGAACGCGCTGGCCGGTGGCCGCTATGATTTCGACGACGTGCGCGGCGCACTGGCGGGCGGTATCATCGGCTATGCCACACCCAACACAACGCTGGAAAACTGCATAAACTACGGCACAGTGGCTCACAAGTGCGCCGCGGGCGGCTTTGCGGGCTGGAACGAGGGCACGATCACCGGCGGCAGGATGGAGGCGTCCCTCGGCAACCGTGAAGCCGGGTATACCTATCTGGGCGGCGTTGCGGGCGTCAACGGCGGTCTTATTCAGTCTGCCTACCCGGCTAAAGACTGCGCCGTGCGCGGCGACAGCTATGTCGGCGGCATTGCGGGCGTCAACCTGGGCGGTGACGCTGCGGCAAGCAAGGGCCCCATCATCTGCACGGGGGACAACAGCAGCACTGGCACGGTGGAGGCCAACCGGTACGCGGGCGGCGTGGCCGGTGCCAACGTCGGCAGCATTTCGCTGTCCGGCAAGCTGCAAAGCAGTGTCACCGCCACCGGCTATGCGGGCGGCGTGGCCGGTATCAATACGACGTATAAGGCCTATAAGGGCCACATTTACAGCGCTGAAAACCCCACCGGCGCGGTCGGGGGCAGCGTCACTGCCGCCAACTACGCGGGCGGCGTGGCCGGTACGAACAGCGCCGAAATCACCCGTGTGGATAACCACGCCTCGGTGCGCGCCAGCACAAAATATGCGGGCGGTATTGCGGGCGTGAACGACGCGGGCGGCACGATCAGCTATTGCAGCCATGCCCAGAATCCGATCTACGCCACCAACGGCGAGGCGGGCGGCATCGCGGGCAATAATAATAAAGACGCGCTGATTGAGAATGTGCAGGTCAGCGCCGCCGTCACCGCGGCCAACGGCACGGCGGGCGGCGTCACGGCCACGAACTTCGGCATCATCGGCCAGGAGATCGGGCTGGAAAACAGCAGCAGCGTAAGCGGCTGCACGATCACCGGCACGTCGGAGAGCATCGGCGCCATTGCGGCGTACAACCGCGCGGGCGCGACCATCCGCAATGTGAAGCTGGCGGCAAACGCCAACGTGCGGTTCAGCACCCCGGCGGTCACCATCGGCGGCCTTGCGGGCATGAACGAGGGCACCGTCACCGGCTGTAAGGTCGAAAACGGCGCGCTGGCGCTGAACGACGGTCTGCGCGCGGGCACCAACACCGTCACGCTGGGCGGCGCGGTGGGCCGCACCACGAAGTACGGCACGGTCAGCAGCACCGACGTTCTGCTGGACCTTACACAAAATCTTGATAAATATACAAATTTGGGCGGCGTCGCAGGCCAGAACGACGGTACCCTGGATCGGTGTACCTATTCCGGCACGATGGGCGGCAAGGCAGACGGGGACGGCCTTGTCTCCGTCGGTGCGCGCAGCACCGGCAGCACGGTGGGTGGCATTGCCGGTCTGAACAACAGCACGATCACCGGCTGTGAGGTCAAATACATCAAACTGCAGGTCAGCGGTATCAGCAACATCACCACGACCCAGACCGCAGACGAAAAGCTCGCCAGTGCCAGCCATGTGGGCGGCATTGCGGGCCGCAACAATGACGAAATTGCCAACAGCTATGTCGCCACCGAGAGCAGCAGCAGCGGCGCGGGCAGCATCATCACGGCGCGTTACGGCTTTGTGGGCGGCGTTGCGGGCTCCAACAACGGCACTATCAAGGGCAGCGGCAGCAAAAAAGCGCTGGTCAGCGGCGACACAACAAAACCCGCCCTTGTTGCACAGGTTGAAAAATGGCTGGGTGCGGAAGATGCTAATGCCGGCATCAACAGCATGGCGGCAGAGCTGACCACAGGCAAGACCTACGCAAATCTCATGGGCGTTGACACTGTGACGGACAAGGGCTACACGAACGTTTACAACAACACAGGTCTTGCCGCCAATGATCTGCTTGTCGCCCTGCGCGGCAGCAACAACAGCGAGACCGTCCGTGCCGCCGGTTATCTGGGCGGTCTGGCAGGCTTTAACTCTCTCCGCGGTACAATCGACACTTCCGCCACCGGCCAGTGGTTTGTCTATTCTGACAATGCGACAACGGCGTCCACCGTTGGCGGTATTGTCGGCCAGAACGAATCCAACGTCACAGGCAAAAGCGTGCTGGACACTGTGGTAAACTGTGCCGCCGTGCGCCGGTTTACGCGCGTGTTTGATCAGTCTAAAAACAAGGACGATACAGACAATGACAACATTTACAAGAGGGAAAATCGTGTTGTTGTCCATGTGGGCGGTGTCATTGGCCAGCAGCAGAACCGCAGCGATGACCGGTGGTCTGTCAGCAAGGTAGTCAACTGCGGCAGTGTGTTCAACAGCCGCTCGGCCAATGTGGGCGGCGTGATCGCCTATTGGCTGGACTACGGCGGAACCGTGCAGAAATGCTTCAATTTTGGCAAAATCACAACAAACACGAACGACAAAAACAGCGGTTACGGTGCAGTCGGCGGTATTGTCGGCTTTATTGACCAGCCTATTTCCGGCGGCACCACAAATGTGCTTTCCTGCCGTAACTACGGTGAAATCTGGTATGAATCAAACGGCGCGAATGACTGTGCGGGCATTATCGGTAAAATCGAGATGAAGAAGGTCACCGATATTATGACGCTGAACATCATCGACTGCGTCAATAGCGGTGCAATCAAGGCAGAATCGCAGGCAGTCGGCATTCTGGCATGGATCGGCCCGTACGACAAGGGAAATATTGATTATGTTACAGTAAATATTGACCGCTGCCGAAACCTTAATACAGACTTTACGTGTAGCAGAAAAATCGGCATTGTCGGCAGCCGCGGTAATGGCTCTGGGTCGAATAAAGCAACCAATGTCACAAACTGCTTTGCTACGGTTGGTACAGATTGGTTCCCGATTGCCTATTTGCGCCTGAGTGGCGAGAATGTCACCGGCCACGGCAACTATTATATTGAAAATTCCGAAAGTGCAGGCAAGAGCTTCTTTAAGAAAGATTCCCGTAAACTGACCACAGTAAAACCGAACAGTACAACAGGTAACTGGGAGAAAGCGGATAAGCAAGGAAGTGATTCGGCCTACAACGAGACAGATTGGAACAAGTCCTCGGAAAAAGTAAAAGCACACCGTCTGTACATAGGCTATAACGTCACTGACAAAGCAACCTATCCTTATATTGCGTTCCTGCCCACTTTGGCAGAGGGTGGGAACGGCGCAGCGTACAGTCTGTGGTGGATGCGAGGCATTACTTCTACGGATTGGAATGCCGCAGCAAACTCTGCCTACATCAAGACCGACGGTAACAAAGCCTACATTTTCGATGACACCGGCGCGGACGATGATACCAATCCCGGCCAAAAGAGAGCGGACGTGATGCTGCAATTCGGCGAAGCCTCGAACAGTACGAAATCGGACGTTGATATTACCGACATCACCGACGAGGTCATCCAGAACTACTATAAGTACGTGCTGGACAGCACCAAGCCAGCCAAGCCGGGAAAAATCGACGTCAAGGCCAGCCAGGTGCAGGACGCGGACAACAACGTCTATGGCCGTTATGAAGTGACGTGGGGCGAGCCGAACGACACGACAGCCAGCCCCGCCGCTTACTACCGTGTTGAAATTCTGCCCTGCGACGATGCGAGTACTGTCGCACCGGATGCAGTTCCCTATCTGAAAGCTGACGTCTACCAGCGCAGCTATACCTTTGTGGCAGATAAAGCGTGGACGGGTAACTTCGTCGTGCGTGTAACGCCCTACAACACCAACAACGACCCGAATCAGGCTGACAACCCCCGAACCAGTGACGTGCAGACCTTTATGCACGCCCTGCCGACACCGGAGATTGAGTTCCGGCTGGTCAAACGCAAGAACGGCGGCTTTGACTGGAATCAGTGCCAGACGCCGGATGAAACATTGAGAGAATTCAAGTATGAGGTTGTCGCGGTGCTGAAAAACTACACCGAATACCCGACAGACGAGGCATGGACCGTCAAGCTGACCGATGGAAAGCATACTTATTATTTCAGCAGACAGGATGGCAAGCAGTACATCCGTCTGACCAATAATTTGGAACGCACTTTGACGCTTACGGCGTTGGCAACCCCGGTCAACAGCAACAGCACAAAGTATCTGCGCTCGGCCCAGTACAAGTCAGAGACCTATCTCCCGTCCCAGTGGCGTGACCACAACCGCCCTAACGGCAAGGACGAGGACGGTCTGCCGCTGGGCACGCTAAAACAGGACGGCGACACGGACTATGTGACCTACACCGGCCAGACAGCGGAAAGCTTTGAAGCAACCGTGAAGTTCAGCTTTACCCCGAAGGTCAAGAGCGACAGCAGCGAGCACGGCAGCCCGACCTACCGCGTCATGCTGCTGGCAAAATATCTGGGTAATGACGAAGTCAACGGCGTATCTTTGAACGGCCAGTACATCACGCTGGCCGCGCGGGAGGGCATTGTGACAGGGTCTCCCGTCACCTTCAATCTGAACAGCCTGCCGTCGGATGCTATGACGAACTACACCGACTTCCTCGTTGTCGCGGTGCCCGTCACCAGCGGCAAGGGCGATATGAAGTATCGCTGGGATGCCACGGCGGACGAAGTGTCCGCAGCCATCGCCAGCCATGCGAACGAGACAAACGACACCGACAAAGAAATCTGGTGGAAGAACGGCTATGAGATCGTTCGCACGGGCGAGCACAGCTATACCTATGCCCATCTGACGCCGCTCTGCTTCTCCGACGTGAGCCGCACCGATGACCCGGAATGGGCTAAACAGGCCACGCAGACGACCCCGCAGATCATCTTCAAGCAGCTGAACCTGAATGTCCTGAAAGCCCCGACGCTGGCCGAAGATACCGACGGCGGCAAGGTGAACCCGGACAACAATCAGCTGACCTATACGTTCAACTGGACGCAAGAGGGCATGGACGCGAAAAAGCCGACCTACAGCATCAAGCTCTACGGCCTGTTGACGGACACGGACGGCAAGGTGACCGGTCAGGAGCAAATTGCGCTGAAGGACGGCGTAAATCTGGCCGATAAGGTTCAGAACAGCGGCAACAACAGCTTTACCCTGCCTGTCAACGTGGATACCATGCTGGCCAACGGCAGCGACAGCTGGCGCTATGACAAGGTCCGGCTCGAGGTCACCCGTGTGGCGGCAGCCAACACCACCGAAATCGGCGCGTCCGCTGTGGCGGATTACAGCGTTAAGCAGCGCCTGCCCGGCATCAGCGCGCCGAGCTCCATCACCCGCGTCAACGGCGAGACCGACAACGCGGATGCCCTGCTCTACACGGTCAGCTGGTCGCCGTCCGACGACGCGCGCATTGGCCACTATGACCTGTGCGTCGTCGATGACGGCGGCAATACTGTGCTGACGCTGCGCACCACGGGCAACGTCGGCAGCCTGACGCTGGATCTGGAGCAGTATCAGAGTAAGGCATTGCGCTTCCGCGTCATTGCCCGCCGCAAGGCTGATAACAATACCTGCTTTGACGGCCCGGACGGCGCGTTGAGCCAGCCCGAGACCATCGTCAGCCGCGCCGCTGCGCCCAAGGTTACGGCCAGCAGCTTTGCGCCCGACAGCCCGAATCAGGAGACGTTCCTGAACGACCTCAAGCTCAACATGACGCTGAACGCAGCCGCACAGGGCAATGTCTACTTTACCGGCTATATCTTCAGCAGTGTGGACAATTACAATACAATTGCCGATCTGGCCAAGGCTTGGCAGAATACCCCCACCGGGCAGGCCAAGTACGAGGCCCAGCAGGAGTTGACCAAAAAACTGGACGAAATGCTGAACAATGGCGACGTCGAGCTGGTCATCCCGAAGGACAGCCGCACGGTGGGCGGGAGCGCCAGCGCCAACGACACCACCGCCAGCTATACCTTTGTGCCCGACGGCAACGGCTTTACGCTGACGCCCGACCATGCAAAACAATACCTGCTGCCCGCGGTGCGCGTTATGCCCACCGACGGCACGACAGCGTCGAACTGGTTCTACATCCTGCAGCAGGATACCGCAGCGGCACAGCTGCCGGCCATCACGCTGGACGCCCCCGTGGACGCTGCCGAACCGGAACGCGCACTTGGCAATGCCGTTTACACGCAGGAGGTCAACCTGTACAACGACCCCGAGTTTAAGAGCAATCGCGGTACGGCCCCGCTGGAGCTGCGCCGCTTTACGGTGGAGTGGACCGCGGTGAACAAGTACACCCAGGCCGAAGGCACGGTGCGCAACCTGACCGACAGCTATACCTTTACCGTCACGCCGCTGGATAGTAAGACGAAACAGCCCTACAGCATTACGGTGACGACCTACGACAGGGACGTGAAGGACGCAGACGGCAATATCACGCATAAGCGCGGGGAAATCGAAACCGTCACCAAGACCTATGGCGACAAAACGACGAAGCTTGAAAAGCAGACCACCGTTGTGGACAAGGAGACCGACGAGACCCGCATCTGGTACGACCTGAGCGTTGAGCCTGTGACCGACGAGAACGGCAACGTGACATGGAAATCGCAACCCTATGACGTCACCGGCACGGTGGAAAAGGACGGCGGTACGCTATACTACAAGGCACAGACGGTTCCCATGCTGGAGCTGGTGCAGGAGGACGGTGCCGAGCCTGTTTACCGCATCACCCTGCCCGAGCTGCAGGAAAAGGTGCAGGACGACTCGCTCGCTCTGCAAAAGTTCACCGCAAGTGTGACGCTGCAGACGCTGGCGCACTCGATTGGCGACGATAAGACCGTTGCGTCCGATTCGGTCAAGGTCACCGTCAACGAGACGAACACCGCCGATGCGACGGAGGATGCCCAGAGTATGGACTCCGCGGAGAGCGTCGAGCCTGCCGAGACTGCAGAAAGCACGGCGGCGGAAAGCGCCCCCGCAAGTGTGCCCCCGGTCCTGATGCGGGCCCGTGCGGCACTGCCCATGGCGACCCCGGAGACCGCCGCTGCCCCGGATGAGACGGACGCGGCGGAAACCGCGCCCCCGAAACGGACGGAAACAAGCGACGAGTCGTAATTTTATTTCAGGAAAGAAGGTGGCATTATGCACCGCAGGGCACGCAGCATTCTGCGCGGGGAGCAGGGACTTTCGATGATACTGGTCCTCTGCATCGGCGCGCTGTTTGTGGCGCTGTCGGCAGCGCTGGTCTATGCGGCCTCCGTGCTGACGGCCAATGCCAACCGCCAGCTGCTGGAACAGGAAGCCTACCAGCTGGCAACCAGCTTTTCCGACGTGCTGGAAGGGGAGCTGAACAATAAGGACAGCAGCTTTGCCAAGTTCGTCAATGAGCAGTTCATGTTCTCCCAAAGCTACGGCAAGGACATCTATGACTTGGAATCCCAGCCCAAGGAGTTCGCCTGGAAACCGAACGGCAGCCAGCCTGATGGCGGGGCCGAGGCCATCACGGTAACACTGCGCCGCCGCCCGGGCGACGGTGCCGACAAGCTGAACCAGACGGCGAACAGTGACACAGCCAGCGCATTGCTTAGTGAGATTACGCCTTGGGAGGGCGGCGAAGGCCGTGGAGGTATGGCAATCGTCGATTTACAGCTGGACATTACAGTGACAGTCACGAAAAACGGCGAGAGCTTTGCCTTCACGCGGACCTATGACCGCACAGTGAAGTACGACAGCGACGGCAGCCAGGCAAAAAACAATACATTCCCCAAGGTGTATTACACAATAAACGACGGTCCAACAAAGTATTACCGCATTAAAGCCCTGACGTTCTACGCCCCCGGCAGTGGTGACCTGACCATTACTGACGGCAACATCAGCAGCAACCGCCTGACGTTCCACTGCGACACCAGCCAGCAGCCCGATTCCATCACCTACACCCGCGGTGCCAAACAGAGCACCGGCACAACACAGGAGTGACCCGCTATGAAACATACTTTACAAAATCAGCGCGGCGAGACCATTGTGGAAGTGCTTGTGTCGTTCCTGCTGCTGATGATTTTTACGTCGATGTTCGTCGTTTCGCTGCGGTACGCCCGCGCCATGTCCCAAAAGGCCGAAACGCTGCGGGAGACAGCCTATGCTTTCTGCGCCGGGCTGTACCCGGCCAATAACGTGGCCCCCAGCTGGGTGAATGAGCGGGATGGGCTGGCGTTCTCCTTTGGCGATTACGGTGAATTTACGGTGAAAGGCGTCGAGCTGGACAGCGTGGAGACAAGCGCGGAAGTTACGGAAAACGGCCAAAAAACGACGGAACAGCACAAGCTTTACCGCTACAGCAAGAGCACGGCAGAAGGGACGACCAACCCATGAAGCAGCGTTTGAAAAACCAGAACGGCACAACGCTGGTGGAGCTGATCGTCTGCATGGTGCTGCTGGCAATCTTTACGCTGGCGGCGGTCACGCTCATACAGCCCAGTGCACAGGCGTACATGGACATCCAGCAGCAGACGCGCGCGCAAAATCTGGCCGATGCGCTCATTGAGACGATCCGCGGCGAGGTGCTCGAGGCGAACGGCTATATCCGCTTCACCGACGGCGCAACGGACCCTAATAATTTGGACAGCGTTTTTTTGTCCAAGGGTAACGACTACAGCAAGGGCACGGCATTGGAATTCAGCGTCTACCCCAACCACATTGAGCTGATCGACAAGGACTGTGTGCCGCCGCTGACAAAGACAGACGGCACAGAACTGCTGACAGCGGAACAGGCCAATGCGCTGAACGGCTACCTGCACATGCGCTTTTACCGCGATGAACTGAATGACGCCGGGCACTACGGCAACCCGCAGCACACAAAAAAGGACAAGGCCGAGGACGGTACCGAGACGGTCACACGGCCCTACGTTGCCTACGGCTACACAACGGCCTATCCCCGGGATGCCTATATGGGGCTGTTCATCAGCGAACTGCATTTCTACGCCCGCAGCTGGACGCAGGACGGCGACGAAACCAAGACCCCGCGCATTACGGCTATGACGGTGGTGCTGACTGTGGCCAAGCGGGACGCCGACAACCAGATCGTGCCGCTGTGCACCCAAAAAGCCATTGTGCAGTTACCCGGTGAGCCGGTCATCCTGTATAAACCCGGCACCTGGGACGGCAAGGCATCGTCGGAGTCGTGAGCGGTGCCCTCCGGGACGATTTTTGAAAAGTTTATTACAATCCTGGCGGATGTACTGGACAAATTCAAATGGACTTGTTATACTTTAAAACATGAATACCTGTGTGCCGCACAAAATGCAGGAACGTCATGGACATCAGAGCAGAGAGGATGACTAGGATGGCAACAATTGAAATCAAAATGCTGGGCGGCTTTGAGATCCGTGTGAACGGCAAGCCCGTGCTGGCACAGCTGGCGCAGTCCCGCAAGGCAACGGCGCTGGTGCAGTATCTCGTTTTGCGGCGCGGGGAGCGCGTCTCCCACAAGGTACTGACCGATACCCTGTGGGCAGGGGAGCGGTCCACCAACCCGGACATGGCCCTGCGCGCCATCTTGCATCGCTTCCGCCTTATGATCGACGCGGAGGGTCTGGATGAGATGAAGGGCTGCATCGTGACCAGCCGCGGCTACTACCAGTGGAACCCCCATCTGGACTGCAGCGTGGATGTGTTTGAGGTCAATGACCTTTCGGAGCTGGCCCGCAAGGAGAGCGACGCCGAGAAGCGCAGCCGCATTTATGAACAGATCGTCAACCTGTATGACGGGCGGCTGCTGCCGCAGTCTGCGTCCGAGCCGTGGGTCGAAAGCGTCAGCGTGCGTCTGCACGGGCAGTACCGCACAGCCATTTTAAACCTGCTGGAGCTCTGCAAAAAATGGGGCGAGAGCACCCGCATCGTTACGCTGTGTACCCGCGCGCTGGAGTTGGACCCCTACGAGGAGCGCCTTTATCTGGAAAAGATCGTCGCGCTGGAGACGCTGGGCCGCCACGAGGAGGCGGAGGATCTGGCACGCCGCGGCAGCGCCATGGGCTGCCTGCATCATGCCATTGAGCCGGGCCGCGCAGGCTCTGCCTACCGCCAGATGCGCCAGGCAGACCGCAATATGGAGAGTGAGGTCTCCAAGCTGATCTCTGCCCTGCCGGATACCGAGAACACGGGGGCCTGTATCTGCGACTTTGAGACGTTCAAGGAAATTTACCGCGTACAGCGCGGCGTGCAGGTCCGCTACGGTCTGCAGGTATTCCTGGCAATCCTGACCGTGGCTCCCAGCCAGAACACCGATGCTGCCGAGACCGCTCTGATGGTGGAGCAGCTGGGCGATCTGATCCGCACGAATCTGCGCCAGTGCGATGTGGCCGCCCGCTACACCGATATGCAGTATGTTGTTATGCTGAGCGGCAGCACCGCCGAGAGCGGCACCAGTCCGCTGGAGCGCATCAAGGCCGCGTTCTACCGCATCCCTGCCCATGGCCGCTACCTGTTGAGCTATAGCCTCTATGTTCCCGAGGCCAAGGCCGACAGCGGGCGCGCCCGCCGCCGCAAAAAGACGGCGAAGAAGGAAAAATAAGTGAGCCGTTAAGCCGTACAGTGAAAGCTGTGCGGCTTTTTTTGCTGCACGGACCGGCAAAGAAACGATTGGTAGGGGCGGGCATTGCCCGCCCGTGCCCGTTTGCCCTGTGATATATTTTCCCGAAAAGACGATGCTGCGCCAAGTTGGCGGGCGAGCAATGCTCGCCCCCTACACTCGCTGTATGTCGAGGAACGATTTTTTACACTTTCCACAATCTTTTGCCTAAAAATTTTTACAAAAAATCCGAAAAAACTGTTTAAATTTCCACAACAATGTGGTAAAGTAGTATCAAACAGGCGGGAGTGTTCAAAAATCACTGCGCCGCAATGAAATTCTACGCCGCAGGGCTGCCGGAAGCAGCCCCGGCGCGAAAAGAGGTTTGACGATCCATGGGCTACGCAAGCAAAGACATCCGCAACATTCTGGTGGCCGGCCACGCCGGCTGCGGCAAAACGACGCTGACCGAGGCACTGCTGTACATGAGCGGCGCTTCCGAGCGTATGGGCCGTGTCGAGGACGGCACCACCGCCAGCGACTTTGACCCCGAGGAGATCCGCCGCAAGGCATCGCTCAACTCGAGCGTTGTCCCCGTCGAGTACGAGGGCATCAAGTACAACCTGATCGACGCACCGGGTCTGTTTGATTTTGAGACCGGCGCTGCCGAGGGCATCATGGCCGCCGAGAGCGTGCTGATCTGTGTGTCCGGGCGTTCCGGCGTGACCGTCGGTGCCGAGAAGGCGTACCAGCTGGCGCTGAAAAACAACAAGGCGCGGATGATCTTTGTCACCAAGGCTGATTTGGAAAACGCCGACTACTTTAAGATCCTGGAGCAGATGAAGATCAAGTTCGGCCCCAGTGTCTGCCCCTGCGTCGTGCCCGTCCGTCTGGACGACGGCACCGTCGCCTACATCAACCTGTTCAGCCAGAAGGCCTTCAAATACGAAGGCGGCAAGCAGGTCCAGATCGACCTGCCCGACATCGGCCACCGCTTTGAGGGCCTGATCCAGGCCATGAGCGAGGCTATCGCCGAGACCGACGAGGCTTTGATGGAGAAGTTCTTCGAGGGTGAGGCTTTCACCACAGAGGAGATCGTCCAGGGCATGGCCTCCGGCGTGCGCAGCGGCCAGATCACGCCCGTGTTCTGCGGCTCTGCCGTCAACGCGCAGGCGCTGGATATGCTGCTCTACAACATGAACGTGCTGCTGCCCGGCGCGGACACCGCGTCCGCCGTGGGCGAGTCTGGCGGCGAGCCGGTGGAGATCACCGCCGACCCCGCCGCCCCGCTGTGCGCCTACGTCTTTAAGACTGTGGCCGACCCGTTTGTCGGCAAGCTGAGCTTTATTAAGGTGCTGTCCGGCAGGCTGACCGCGACGAGCAACGCCGTCAACGCCCGCACCGGCCAGCCGGAGCGCCTGGGCAAGACGCTGACCGTCTGCGGCAAAAAGCAGACCGACACGCCCGAAATCGCCGCCGGTGACATCGGCGCAGTTGCCAAGCTGGCCACCGCCAAGACCGGCGATACCCTGTGTGACCCCGCCCGCGTCGTGGCGCTGCCCGCACCTGTGTACCCCATCAGCAGCTACCGTATGGCTGTCAAGGTCGCCAAGAAGGGTGACGAGGGTAAGGTCGGCAGCGCGCTGGCCCGCCTGATCGAGGAGGACCCCGCCATCCGGTTCGTGGTCGACCCCGAGACGAAGCAGCAGATCATCAGCGGTCTGGGCACCCAGCATCTGGAGGTCGCGCTGGCCAAGCTGAAGAATAAGTTCGGCGTCGAGATCACGCTCGAGAATCCGCGCGTGCCGTACCGTGAGTCCATCCGCAAGAGCTGCAAGGCGCAGGGCCGCCACAAGAAGCAGACCGGCGGCCACGGCCAGTTCGGCGACGTCTGGATCCAGTTCGAGCCCATCGAGGGCGAGGGCATCGAGTTTGCCGAGAACGTGTTCGGCGGCAGCGTGCCGAAGAACTTCTTCCCGGCAGTCGAGAAGGGCGTCCGTCAGGCCGCCGAGCACGGCGTGCTGGCCGGTTACCCGATGGTCGGCATGAAGGCCACGCTGCTGGACGGCAGCTACCACCCTGTTGATTCCAGCGAAATGGCGTTCATTATGGCCGCCAAACTCGCGTATAAGGCCGCCATCCCCGAGGCCGGCCCCGTCCTGCTTGAGCCCATCGGCGCATTGAAAGCCCACGTCCCCGCCGACAACACCGGCGATATTATGGGCGAGGTCACGAAGCGCCGCGGCCGCGTGCTGGGCATGAACCCCGATGACGACGGCCTGCAGGTCGTCGAGGCCGAGGTCCCCGTGGCCGAGATGCAGGACTTCACCACCTTCCTGCGCCAGCTGACCCAGGGCCGCGGCTACTTCACCTTCGAGTTTGTCCGGTATGAGACCCTGCCGCAGATGCTCGAGAACAAGGTCATCGAGCAGGCAAAGGCATTGGGCAACTTTGCGGATGAGGATTAAACGAGAGATGTTCTTTCTTTGCAAAGAAAGAACCAAAGAAATTCTAAACAAGTAAAATAAAAGCACCTGCTGACCGGTATGCGTGTGACCGGTCAGCAGGTGCTTTTTGGTTGAGATATTGAAAGCTTCTTTGCTTACTTTCTTCTCGAAGAAAGTAAGAGAAAAGGGAGTCTGCGGGAAACTGCCCGGCCCCTACAGCGCAGCAAAATGAAAGGCAAGGCCCCCCATCACGTGATCTTCAACGCCCGCTGCACGCGGTACACAATGTACTTGAACAGCCCGGCAATCAGACTGAACTCCACCCAGACATAATTGGGCAGGTTCCGCCACTTGAATTTCGGTTTGTTTATCTTCGGCAGCGCCGTCCACGCCTCGCGGAAGCCCTTCGCGTAATCCCCGCCGAAGCCGCGCAGCCGGAACATAAGCACTTTGAGCAGATACCCCAGCAGCATCGGGATAAAATTCAAAACCAACATCAAAATCGGCTGGTTCTTGTAGGGCAGCAGAATGCTGTTGCGCCCGCTCTGGATGCTCTTAAACGGGTTGTAGCGCACAGCGCCGGTGGTCGCGCCGCAGATATGGCGGCAGCGGGCCGTGGGGCAATAGACGTTCCTGTAACCGAAATTGTTCGCACGCCAGCTCAAATCGACGTCCTCGTAATACGCGAAGAACAGCTCGTCAAACACGCCGATCTCGTCCAGAATCGACTTGCGGTAGAGCGCCGCGCCGCCGCACGCGCTGAACACACGGCAGGGCTTTGTATAGCGGCTGGCCTTTAAGCCGTCGCCGCGCTTGCAGGCAAAGCCCAGGATCGTCACGTAGTCGCCCGCGTCGTCGGCCAGCTCCGGCTCATAGTAGCGCAGCATCAGGCTGCTGACCGCAAAAATTTTCGGGTCGGCGTCGGCAGTTTTGATCAGCTCCGCCAGCCAATCCGGCTCCGCAAAGGCGTCGTTGTTGAACAGTGCCATGTATTCGCCTTTGGCAATCGCAATGCCCTGGTTCACCGCATGGGAAAAGCCTGTGTTCCCGGCGTTCTCAATTAAAGTGTAGCGGTCCCGCCCGCAGTAGCTGCGGGCGATGTCCAGGCTCTCGTCGGTGGAGCCGTTGTCAATGACGATCAGCTCAAAATCCTGCTCGGTCTGCGCCCAGACGGACTCGATGGAATCCCGCAGCCAGCCCGCGCCGTTCAGGTTCGGGATGATGACAGATGCTTTCATGGCGCCTCCTCAACGGTAATAGTAGTAGGCCAGCTGGCTGTGCAGCGCGGCGGTAAACACCATCGCGGCCACAGCCACAAACAGGATGACCAGCCCCGCCACGACCAGCGCACGGATCAGGTACGCCCGGGCCAGCCGCCTGCGGGCAGGGTCCTGCGTGCCGCCAAAGCTCCACACCGCCGCCAGCACGAACCCGGCGATGGGGATGGCGAACAGCAGCATGGCCGCCGTCGTCGCGCCCTGGCTCATGGCGTCGATGCGGTCCTCCTCCAGGTTCTGCTCGTACAGCGGCTCGCCGGTCTCAACGGTACCCTCCGGGGACTGACGCATAGGCTCCAACAGAGCCTCGCCCATCGGGATATGCGGCAGCGGTGCGCCGCACTTGGGGCACCGCTCGTCGTACGGGGCAGTCAGCAGACCGCAGTTTTTGCAAAAATGTGCCATAAAAACCTCGCTTATTCGTCGAATTCCAGACCGCGGTCCAGCTGGGTGTTCAGGATGATCTGGGTGTTGGTGGAGCCCATCTTCTGCATCTTGGTCAGCAGGTGCTCCAGCGCGTCAATGTCTGTGCAGCTTACCTTAATTATAAAGTTGTAGCTGCCTGTCACGCGGAAGCACTGCAAGACCTGCGGCTCCTGCTCGATCATGGTCAGAAAGCTCGCGCGGGTCGCTGCGTCCACCAGCACCGAGATCAGCGCCTCGACCCGGGCGGGCGCGTCGGGGTGACGCAGCACGACAGTGTACCCGCCGATGACGCCCTCCTGCTCCAGGCGGTGGATGCGGCTGGATACGGCGGGACTGGTCAGGCTGACCCGCTGGGCGATGTCCTTAACAGGCATACGCGCATTTTCCGCCAGCAGTTGTAGGATTTTGTGGTCCAAATCGTCCATGGATTGACTCCTTGTCGTTGTTTTGTGTAATGCGCACAAAAAAATAAAGTGAAGTATACAATCACTGTTATCTTTAACAAAATTGGGAAAATATGCTTTTTTGTGCACTTGCTAAATAAAATTAAGTGGGAACGACTTTATTATAATCTTTTGAAAACCAAAATGCAAGTCTGACATTTGACAATTTAAGAAAACTTGCTATAATAATATTTGTAAACAATCAAGACATTCACTGACCTTTATATACTTTCCCACCCCTCTATGCACAGAGCCCCGCAGGTACCCCCTGCGGGGTTTTGTGTTTGTGTTGGCAGGACACAACGCGGGAAAGTGTGCAAGAATTGGGGGCTTTTTGCCTTCCCCCGCGGGGGAAGGTGGCCCGCAGGGCCGGATGAGGGGCGTGTGCACGGCAATAGCCTGTAAACGGGCAGCATCTGCAAGGTCGACCCTCATCAGTCAGTGGTCGGGGCCACTGACAGCTTCCCCCTCCGGGGGGAAGCCATGCGCGCGAAAGGCTGCATTTTTACATTTTAAACCCCGCCCCGTTTGACGGCGCCCGGACTGCCGTGGTATAATATAATTTCCCACGCATAACGTGCATTTTTAACGGAGGAATCAATATGCTCATCCCTGTGCTGCTTTTTATTGTCGGTCTGTTGTTCCTGATCAAGGGCGGCGACTGGTTTGTTGACGGCGCGTCCGCACTGGCCCGCCGCTTCCACCTGCCGGAGCTGCTCATCGGCGCGACGGTGGTCTCCATCGGCACGACGCTGCCGGAGGTCATGGTCTCCACGATGTCCGCGCTGTCCGGCCATGGCGAGATCGCCTACGGCAACGCCATCGGCTCGGTCATCTGCAATGCGGCACTGATCGCGGCCATCACGATTGCGGTGCGCCCCGGCAGGGTAGACCCCAAAACGCTGAAAACCCCCGTCGCCTTCTTCTTCGCGGCGGCGGCCATCTACTGCATTGCGGCCTATGTTTTCGGCAGATTCACCCGCGTCATGGGCATCATCATGCTGGCAACGTTTGTGGCGTACATGGCCGTCAACGTGCTGCAGATGAAAAACACCCCTGCCGGTGAGCAAGAGGCGTCCGAGGAGGAGGAAATGCCCCTCGCCAAGACGCTGATCCTGCTTGTGCTGGGCGCGGTGCTGATCGCCGCGGGCGCAAACCTGCTCGTGGACAACGGCACCCTGATCGCGCAGGCCCTCGGCGTGCCCGAGAGCGTCATCGCTCTGACGTTTGTCGCGCTCGGCACCTCGCTGCCCGAGCTGGTCACGGCCATCACCTCGCTGGTCAAGGGCCACAGCGACCTGTCGCTGGGCAACGTCGTCGGTGCGAATGTCTTTAACCTTGTGCTGGTCAGCGGCATGTCGATCACGCTGGCACCCTTCACCATCCCGCAGAGCGCCACGCTGTTCGGCATCAATTCCAGCCTTGTGCTGGATCTGCCGGTCATGCTGGCCGTCATGCTGATCCTGACGGTCCCCGCCCTCGTCAAGGGCAAGCTGAACCGCGCCCAGGGCATCCTGCTCCTGGCGATCTACGCCGCCTTCTGCGCGGTGCAGTTTACGCTGTAAAGAAAAAGGCTTCATCGCCCATGTGGACGTCCCCGCCGACGTGCGCCGCGCCTTTGCACAGCGCCAAACCGTCTACGGCAAGGAGACCCGCGCCGCCAACCCGGCGTTCGCCACCCAAAAGACAGAATAAAATTTCCATGCCCGGCATACACTTCCGCGAGGTGGTGTGTATGCTGGGCATTTTTGGTTTGTTTTTGCAGGCGGCGGCAGGGCATATTCTGTATCTGGCGCTGCATCTCGAAAGCGGGTCCTTCCCGCGTCCGCTCCCGCCGGACAGGGAGTGCGCGGCCTTTGCCGATCTGCAAAAGGGCGGGGCAGCCGCCGCACAGGCGCGGGATACGCTGATCCGCCACAATCTGCGGCTCGTCGCGCATATCTGCAAAAAATACTATGCCGGGAACAGCGCACAGGATGACATGATCTCCATCGGCACGATTGGGCTTATCAAGGCGGTGGATACCTTCGACCCCGCCAAGGGCAAGCGCTTTGCCAGCTATGCGAGCAGATGTATTGAGAATGAGCTCCGCATGGATCTGCGGCGGGGGCGGCGGACGGGAGTGACGCTGTCGCTGCAGGAGCCGCTCGAGGCGGATGGGCAGCTGACGCTGGCGGACACCCTGCCCGATGAAGCCGACATGGAGGCCGGCTGCGAGAGCCGCGCCGATGCCGCCCGGCTGCGTGCGCTGGTGGACGCTCTGCCCGCCCGGGAACGCGCTATTATGCGGCAGCGGTATGGATTTGACGGTGTGCCCAAGACCCAGCAGCAGACGGCGCAGGCGCTGCACATCAGCCGCAGTTATGTTTCGCGGCTGGAAAAGCGCGCACTCGAGTACCTGCGCGGCCGGTGGCCGGCGGAATGACAGGAACGGCGCAAAGAGAATGCAATCAACTAAAAAATGGCGGGGGGGGGGTACACAAATACCATTTGCGGCAAATGTGTGGCATGATGCGGCAGAACGCGCCACATATATGCCACACTTTTGTAAACTGTCGAATCTATGACATAAATCGGGAAATGCACGAAGCTGCCCGCTAAATGTGTCAGATTTGTAAAACCGTTATAAAATAACACGAAAAACTTGAAAAAATTTTCGGAAACTCATTGACATTTCGCTGACAAGCGGATACTATAGAAGTGTAGACAATTTTTAAAGCGAGGTATACCAACGTGCATCTGACAAAAAGCGAACAACAGATCATGGAAATTTTTTGGCAGGCGGATCACGCGATGGCACAGACGGAAGTCGTGAAAACCTGTGTTGACCGTAAATGGAAGGAACGCTCGATTTTCTCGATGCTGAACAGCCTGATGGAGAAGGGTGTTCTGCGGGAGGTTGGCTTCGTGCGCAGCGGTAAGACCTATGCCCGCACGTTTGAGCCTGCCATGTCCCACGCTGAGTACCTGGCCTCGGTCATTGCAGAGCAGCTGCCCGCAAAGCAACTGCCCGAGCTGATCGCGGCCCTGATGCAGAAGGTGGAAACGACCCCTGCCATCCAGAAGGAAATGCGTGCCGCTCTGCGTGAAAACGCACAGTAATCAATGATTTGTTCAAAAAAGCACCGCCGACCCGTGACTGAAGTGCCCCCAAAAAGTTAGACAATATTCTGAAGTAAAAATTGTTCAAGCAGCCGAAAGGGCTTGCTGTCTGTGAATTGCAGGCG